>CAJIAC010000114.1_pt1 | contig 58348 bp, 43 predicted proteins | sample 9198961 | NCBI WGS metagenome assembly CAJIAC01 (sample SAMEA7708276, study PRJEB35096) | sediment metagenome | biome: marine neritic benthic zone biome [ENVO:01000025]; feature: sediment [ENVO:00002007]; material: shallow marine sediment [ENVO:03000034] sea grass bed [ENVO_01000059] ... | reverse complement strand
GTGCGGTTTCGTGCTCGTATGGATTCCAGGCGGGCCTGGTTGGCGGGAGAGGTCACGACCGCGTGAATCAAAGGTCTGCCCTCGTGGGTGTAGCCGTGTGTCGATACGAGCACGCGATCCGACGAACTCCCTACTGCCTCGTAGTAGCCCACCACCCGAGCCGGTTCCGTATGTCGCGAACCGACTTCGTATCCGAGGAAGCTCGATGGCGACGGCACGGCGGGGTCGTACACGACCCCTTCCGTTCCCGGAACGCTGCCGAAGGGTGATTCCTGCGCGGACGCGTGGGGGGACGCGCAGAGCAGCAGCGCTACGAAGACCAGGCCTTTGGGGCTCACGGGTCGCTCCCGGAATAGGGGGTAGTTTGGCTGACAGATGGGGGCGAGGATCGCTAATGGCAAGGTGTATCAGGAACTCCGGTGCCGCACCCGCTGCACTAGCTCGATCGTCTCGGGGGAAGGGTCAGCCGCGTACTCGTCCTTCAGGCGGCGCGCGAAGTGGTCGAATGCGGACAGTGCCCCGGCACGATCGCCAAGACCGTCGAGACGCTTGATCAAGCGGTGCAGCGCAGTCTCATCGAAGGGATCCAGGTCCACGGCCTGCCGGGCCGCTCGACTCGCATCCGAGAAGTTACCTTTATGCAGGGCGAGGTCGGAAACCTCCCACCACGCCCGAGCGGCCATCTGTCGCAGGCGGAGCCGCTGAACCGAAAGCCAGTGCTCGAATTCCGGCGCATCGTCGACGTAGAACCCCGGAAGGAGGTCTCCCCGGTACTGGTCCACGGCGGCGAGCGGGTCACGCTTCGAAAGGGACTCGAAACGCGCTGCGTCGCAGGCCAGGACGGCGGGGTCCACTCCGACCTCTCCATCTCCTCGCGTGCGTATCGCATCCGGTCCGATTGCCCGGCGAAGGATATAGAGCGCCTGTCTGAGCGAATGGCGCGCGCTGTCGGCCGGGGCCTCCGGCCAGAAGATGCCGATCAGGGAGTCCCTCCTCTTGTAGTCTCCCTCCGCCCCCAGTGCGAGGTACGACAGCAGCGCGACCCGTTTGGGCTGCCCGAGCAACGCGCGATCGACCACGCCACCCGAATCGGACAGGGCTAGCCCGCCGAGTACCCGCAGCACAGGCACACCTGTGTCAGCAAGGGGCTCCCGGTCTCTCGTGGCAGGCGGGGTGTGTGTGCCGCTGGACGTAAGATCTCGCGCCAGCGCGTCGAAGGCTCCGGCTGCCTCGGCAGCCGTCGGACGGTCCGAAGGGAGCTTCTGCAGACATGCATCGAGAACGGCCTGAAGGTCCTCAGGCGCATTGACCTCCCTGGAGCTGAGTCGATCGGGAGGCCTTCGCATCTTCGCGTGTACCCTACCGGTAACCGTGGCCTCGTCGTGGGGTGCGGAGCCTGCCAGGATTCGATAGGCCAGCACCCCGAGCGAGTAGAGGTCGGACGCGGTCGTCGGATCTTCCCCCCTGAAAAACTCGGGCGCGGAGTAGGTCAGATCCGTTACGATGTGGCCCGCGGTGGTGATTCTCTCTTCGCCTTCGTCGGTCGTAGCGAGGTAGGCCGCGAGACCGAAGTCGGCCAGGAGCACTCGCCCGTCCTGGGCACACAGGATGCTCTCGGGCCGGACGTCCCGGTGAACGATGCCGTGGGAATGGACGGCGGACAGCGCGGACGCGATGGAGCCGAGGAGCGCGCACGCTTCCGACACCGGCAGCGTCGCTCCCTGTTTCAGGCGCTCGGCGAGGTCCGACCCGCGTACGTACTCCATCACGAGGTACGGAGTCTGCCCCGTGAGGTCGCCCACTCGGAAGATCGATACGACATTCGGATGCGACACTCTCGCCAGAGATCGCGCTTCCCGGCGGAAGCGCGACATCGCCTTGGTCCGACGAACGGCTTCGGGGCGCAATACCTTGACGGCGACGAGCCGACGCAGCGACGGCTCGCGCGCCAGGAACACGGTGGAAAGCCGCCCCCCACCAAGTACCCGAACGAGCTCCAGACCAGGGCTCAGCTCAGTCCGGACGGCTTTCAGGAATGCGTCCCCGACGTCCATGGCATCAGCGGATACCATCCAGTCCCCTCCCCATGGCTCACCCGACGGCGTCAGTCGCCGGGCGAGCCCGCGGGTCTGTCAGGGTCTCATCGCGGTGGGCGTGCTCGACTTCTCATCGTAGTCCAGATCACGATCCGGCATGTCTCCGCCGGGCCCCACCAGGTAGTGCTCGAGCCATCTCAGGCTTCGAAGGCTGTAGTCCAGACGCGCAGCCGCGTTTCGATTCCCATGTCCCTCGCCGGGATAGAAGATCAGACGGACCGGCGCCTGACCTCGCAGCTTCAGGTGACGGTACATCTCCATAGACTGACCCGGGTTGACGCGCTTGTCCTCCGTCCCGTGCAGGATGAGCAACGGGGTGTTGGAGCGATCCGCCCAGTAGACGGGACTTCTCTCGAGGAACAGCTCCCAGTCATCCCAGGGGCGAAGGCGGTTGTGCACCAGGAACATCTCGTCGGGAATGTCGCTCGTGCCAACCTTGGAGATCTGGTTGCTGATCCCCACGGACATGACTCCAGCCGCGAATCGGTCACTGTAGTAGGTGGATAGCCACGCCGTCGCGTACCCTCCGTACGAACCCCCGGTTACTCCGACCCGCTCGCCGTCCGTCAGACCCACTGCGATGAGGTGGTCCACCCCGTCGACGATGTCGTCGAACTCGCGACCGCCCATGTCCGCATGGTCCAGCATGCTGAACTCCACGCCCCGGCCCGTGCTGGCACGGTAATTCGGGTACAGGACCGCTATCCCTCGGGCAGCCGAGACCTGTCCGGGCCGGGAGTAGGACGTCAGCCATCCGTTTCGATTGTGTGCTTCGGGTCCGCCGTGCACGTGTACGATGAGGGGGTACCTTCGACCTTCCACCTCCTTGAGCGGTCGCACCAGGATTCCCTCGAGCTCGAGGCCATCGCGAGCCGTCCAGCGAACTACTTCCTGGCGAGCCAACGCCACGTCGTCGAGCCACGGATTGGAGTTCGTCAGGCGCTCGGGCGCTCCCGAGCCCGCCCACAGGAACAGCTCGCCGGGGTGCGTTGCGGTCTCCCCGCGCAGGGCCATGACGGAGCCATCACTGGAGATGCCGAACGCACTGAACGCGGCCTGCCCGGCCTCGATGAGGGCGCCGCGGTCCGATCCATCGGTGCGAAGCTCTCCCACCTCCGTCTCGGTGCCAATGTCGGCGAGATAGCGGATCGTGCTCTCGTCTTGCCAGGCGGCAAGCGTGAAATGTCCCTCGAATCCCGGGACCAGGTCCCGGAACTCGCCGGTGGCGGCGTCGGCCACCATGAGGCGGCCTTCCTTGGGGTCATTGATCGTCTCGGCAGATATGAACGCGAGATGACGGCCGTCCGGGCTCCAGGAGGTGGCTCCCAGTTTGCCGGGATTGCTCACCCTGGCGACGACCGCGCCCGAAACGGGATCCACGATGTGAAGGCGGCGATGCATGTAATCGTCGTCCACCAGCGGCGTCGGTGCGAGCGCGACCGAAATTCGGTCTCCGGTCGGCGACCAGGTCAAGCTGGACGCGTTCCCTTCCAGATCCAGCAGCCGCGCCTGCTCGAAGCTCATTCCGCCCTCAGCCCGACGGGCGATCCACACCCTCGAGAAGCGCACATCCTCCTCATACGCCACGGCCTTGAACCCCTCGGCTCTGAGGCTCTTCCGGACCTCGGGCTCGGGATCCGTGGCAAGGAAGGCGATCTGTTCTCCCGACGGGCTGACGGCGTAGCTCCCGATCGACGTCTGGTGCTCGAGCACCCGGGTCGACTCCCCGCCACTCACCGGGATCGAGTAGAGCACGCGGGCCGGGTCACCCTCTCGTCGGGCCAGGTAGAGGACGTTGGCGCCCTCTGGCGTGAAGCCCAATCCGCCGATGTTGACCTCCCCACCGACGAACACCCTGGACTCACCGGAGGCCACGTCCAGCAGATGGAGCTGGGACCAGGCAGAGCCGTCCGGGTCGTCGAAGGGCCGTCGGGGAACGATCACGGTGTAGGCGACCATGTCACCCGCCGGGGAAACGACCACCTGACCGACCGACCGGATGTCGGCCACTCGGTGCTCGGTGAGGACGTTCGCGCTCTGGGCAGGCAGGTACTGCGGCGCCAGAAACAGGAGGGCCGTCGTCACAAACAGTGGTATGCGCCGCGTTGTTGCGAAGGAAACCATCCGTCGCCTCCGGTGGATCGAGTGTACATGAGGTGCGACCTGGCCGCGCCGGCCAGGATCCGCTTCGATACAAGAAAAATGTATCCGCCCTCCAGACCGGCGTCACGTGGAGGCGACGGGTCGAGCGACCGTCAGAACGGGGAGTCCTCGAGGATGGCGTGGACTTCTTCGAGCGCCCCCTCGTTCCAGGTGGGAGGCTCGGAATCGTCCGCGACCCGCCAGGTCATGTGGAAGGCGAGTTGAGCGACCCGAGCCGCCTTGTCGGCATCGATGGCGTGTGCCTCGTCCGAGGGCTGGTGGTAGTCCTCGTGGTCCCACGTGGTGAAGAAGATCGCCGGAATGTCCTTCTTCACGAATACCAGGTGATCACTTCTGAAGAACGCCTGCTCCGACGGGTCCGGGTCCGGCGCGATGATCAGGCCGATTTCTGGATGCCGCGAGGCGATGTCCTTCGCGAGGGGTCCAAGAGATGTGAACTCCTGGCCGATGGCGATCAACGTGTCGGGGGCATTTCGCCCGATCATATCCATGTTGATGTTGGCGATGATTCCCTCCAGCGGAACGGTCGGCTCCTCGGCGAAGTGGGCAGCGCCGAGCAGGCCCTTCTCCTCTCCGCTGACCGCCAGGAACACCACACTGCGTGCCGGCGGTCGCGCCATGGACTGGAATGCCTGGGCCACTTCCAGGAGGACCGCCGTCCCGGAAGCGTCGTCATCGGCTCCGTTGTAGATCGAGTCGCCTTCCGCGTTGGCCTCGCCGATACCGACGTGATCGAAATGAGCGGTGAGGATGACGTAGGTGTCGGACAGCGTGGGGTCGCTGCCCCGTATCAAGCCGACGACGTTGGGTGGGTTGGAGATCTGTCGGTCCCTCGGGGTCAGTACGGTCGCCGCCGTACCCTCCATCGGAATCGGGCCGCCTGCCTCCTCCGCTTCGGCGGCCAGGGTCTCCAGCTCATAGCCAGCCCCGGCCGCCAGGCGCTCGGCGATGGCCCAGGTGACTCCGATCGTGGGCACCGCCTGCGCCGGGATTCCGGCACCATCGATCTGGCTCGCCACCATGCCGATCACATCCGCTGGCACCTCGGGATGAAGGACCAGGACGAGGCCTGCCGCTCCGGCTTCTGCGGCGTTCCGGGCCCCCATCAGGATTTCCATTCCCATCGAGGGCGGCGTAGTGACGACCGCGATCTCTCCGTCCATGGGCGGTGGCGACTCGCCGAGGAAGCGGTCGATGGGGCCGGCGAATGCGAGGTCGGCCATCAGGCTGTCGTCCCTGGACGGCAGGACGAAGAAGTCCGTGGCGTACTCCAGGACTTCGGTTGTGCCACCCACCTCGACCTCGACCGAGGTCTCAGAGGGAATCAGGGTCGTCTGCTCGAAGGTCCAGCGTTGTATGAACGAACCATCGTCGCCCGCGGGCTCCAGTCCGGCGGCCCTGAACGCTTGCTCGATATAGATGGCGGCCTTCTCCAGGCCCGGGCTCGGCGTGTCCCTGCCCTGAAGCTCATCGGAGGCGAGGTATTCGATATGGCCCATCATCTCGCCTGCCGTGATCGAACCCGCGCTCGCCTCCGGTTGAACGCGGGCCTCTACCGGAGCCAGGTCCACCTCAGGCGGCGGCGATGACGAAGAGCAACCATGGACGGTGAGCGTGGCCCCCAGGAAGGCGAGCAGCGAGAAAGCAGAACGGTGCGTCATGAGCGGTCCTCGAGTTGAGCGTTGAATGGCCGCAATAGTGGTCCGGGCGCACTTGGGAAGCAAACGAAGCGCCTCGACTTGCCGGCGCCAGCTCCATTCGCATCTTGCCTCATGAGTGATTGGGAAGTGTTCGAGGAGCTGCTGGTCGTGGAGCTGGCCAACGTGCTCGCCGGGCCGGCGGTGGGCATGTTCTTCGCCGAACTCGGGTCTCGCGTGGTGAAGGTCGAGAATCCGCGTACAGGTGGAGATGTCACCCGTTCGTGGCGCACCGGAGCAGAGGACGAGTCTGCGCCTGCCGCCTACTTCAGTTGCGTGAACTGGGGTAAGGAATCCATCGCCGTCGATCTGCGTTCGCCGGCGGGTTACAGGGTCGTGCAAGACCTGGTAACCGTCGCGGATGTCGTAGTGGCGTCCTACAAGCCGGGCGATGCCTTCCGGTTGCGGGTGGACGCGGAGTCGCTGCTAGGCCTGAACCCTCGCCTCATCTACGCTGAGATCACAGCGTACGGGCCTTCCGACGGACGGGTCGGATACGACGCGGTCATCCAGGCGGAGTCGGGCTTCACGAGCATGAACGGCACTCCGGACAGCGGTCCTCTCAAGATGCCGGTGGCCCTCATGGATCTTATGGCCGGGCACCAGCTCAAGGCGGGTGTTCTCTCGGCCCTGCTCAGGCGGGAGCGTACGGGTCGGGGCGGACGGGTCTCGGTATCTCTGATTGAATCGGGGCTGGCAACGCTCGCGAACCAGGCGGCCAACTATCTGATGACGGGCGTCGTTCCGGGCCGCATCGGATCGGGCCATCCCAACATCGTCCCGTACGGCTCCTCGTACCGGTGCGCGGACGGCGGCTACATCGTCCTGGCCGTGGGTACGGATCGGCAATTCAGCCGCCTTTGTGCCTGCCTCGAGTCGGACGACCTGGCAGAAGATCCACGGTACGCAACCAACGTGGGCCGCGTGAAGAATCGGCCCATCCTGGAACGCACACTCGAATCACGCATGGCCAGGTTCCGGTCCGAGGATCTGCTGACGCGTCTCCGGAGCGAGGGTGTACCCGCCGGTCCGGTGCTCGACGTCGGCGAGGCCATCGACCGGGCGCCATCCGCGTCTCTCGTCTTGAGGGCCGCCTCCGGGGCATCGGCCGTAAGGACTAGGGCCTTCGCCCTCGACTCCGCACCTCCCGGGGCACTCACACCGCCACCCGAACTGGGTGCGGATGGGCTCGGCGTGCTCTCGGGCCTCCTTGGCTACGGTGAAGAGCAGATCGACGAATTGGTACGCACGGGCGCAGTGGGCGTGGCCAACAAGAGAGGCAGCCCATGAGCCAGCGCCACGTGTTTGCCGTCGCGCAGCCGGCACTCGGTCTACGACGCTCGAATTCGCTGTTCCCGGTGCGCCGGATCTTCTGTGTGGGGCGAAACTACGCGGCGCATGCACGGGAAATGGGAGGTGACCCGGAGCGCGAGCCCCCGTTCTTCTTCACCAAGCCGGCCGATGCGGTCGTCCCGGGCGGGGGCCCGATACCGTATCCTCCACACACGCAGGATCTGCACCACGAAGTAGAGCTCGTCGTCGCGCTCGGACGGGGCGGCAGGGCGCTCACGCCGTCCGCGTGCCGGGAGCTGATCTATGCCTACGGCGTCGGCATCGATTTCACGAGGCGGGACCTGCAGCGAGCGGCGAAGGCCGCAGGGCGCCCGTGGGACATGGCAAAGGGATTCGACGGTTCCGCGCCCTGCTCACCTCTCTCAAACGCCCTCGACATCGGCCATCCGCGGAGCGGTTTCATTGGCCTGGAGGTCAATGGCGAGCTGCGGCAATCCGCGGACATCTCCGACCTGATCTGGTCACCGGAGGAGACCCTCGCCCACCTGTCCCAGTTCGTGGCGCTCGCACCCGGCGACCTAGTCTTCACCGGTACGCCTGCTGGAGTGGGCCCGCTGCTCCCCGGGGACTCGTACCGCGCCTGGATCGACGGAGTGGGCGAGCTGTCCGGCGCGATCCTGCCCTCGGCAGGCCCTTCGGGAGCGGACCAGGCTCCGCCGTCACCCGGTTCCAAAGGTTGACGGACCGGGGCGGGGGACGGACCTTCGAGCGCTGAGGTTGCCCGGGCGACGATCCCCCACGCGAGGAGCTGCAGTTGAGCGGAAGGAAGCTTCCCCCCACAGCGTACGTCATCGAAGAGGGTCAGGAGTACGTACCGCTGACGGCCGGGCAGACATTGACGGAGTTCACGTTCAAGGCTGTGGCGGCGGGCATCGTGCTCGGCCTGATCTTCGGGGCGGCGAACACGTACCTGGGACTCAAGGCCGGACTCACAATCAGCACGTCCATCCCGGTCGCCGTGCTCACAGTGGTCGCCTTTCGCGTGTTTCAGGCGTTCGGCCTGTCGCACAGCATACTCGAGACGAACACCTCCCAGACCGTCGGGTCTGCCAGTTCATCCGTAGCGTCGGGCGTCCTCTTCACCATCCCTGCCCTGTTCATCTGGGGACTCAATCCGGAGTGGCTCCAGGTGTCCCTGCTCGCCATGTGCGGCGGGTTGATCGGTGTGCTGTCGATGATTCCGCTGCGGCGCTTTCTCATCAAGCGCGAGCACGGGTCGCTGCCCTATCCGGAGGGCATGGCATGCGCCGAAGTCCTCGTGGCGGCCGAAGAAGGAGGGAAGCAGGCGGCGGGCGTCTTCTGGGGGATTGGCGTGGGTATGGCTTTCAAGCTGATGACCGACGGCTTGAAGCTCGTGCGCGGCGTATTCGAGGTCGATCTTCCTGCCCGGGCGGCAGCCACGATCAGCGTGTCTCCTCCATTGATCGGTGTCGGCTACATCCTCGGGATCCGCATCGCGACCGTGATGGTGGCGGGGGGGGCTCTCTCGGCGTTCATCATCATCCCGGCGATCTTCCTGTGGGGTTCGGGTCTTTCGGAGCCTCTGTATCCGGAGGCTGAGAAGCTGATCCGGGACATGAGCACGGAAGAGATATGGAACCGGTACGTTCGCTACATCGGTGCGGGCGCCGTGGCGACGGGAGGTCTGATCACGCTCATTCGCTCCATCCCGACGATGATCGAGTCGTTCCGCCTCGGCGTTGCGCAGATTTCGCGTCGGGTCTCCGCCTCGGTCGCGGCGCCGGACCGGACGGACCTCGACCTGTCTCCGCGAACCGTACTGTTGCTGCTCCTCACGATACTCGCGGTCCTCACGTTCGTGCCCGGCATCCTCGGATACCTCGACTCCGTTCCGGTGCGTGCCGTGGCCAGCCTGATGATCGCGGTCTTTGCCTTCTTCTTCGTCACCGTCAGTTCGCGGATCGTCGGCCTCGTGGGGGTCACGTCGAACCCCACCAGCGGGATGACGATCGCGACCCTTCTCGGCACGAGCCTCGTCTTTCTCGCGTTCGGGTGGACCGACATGGCGGGGAAGGCCACGGCCCTCATGGTGGGGACCGCGGTGGCCATTGCCGCCTCCATCGCTGGTGACACTTCGCAGGACCTCAAGACGGGTTTCATCCTGGGTGCCACGCCCAGGTATCAGCAGATCGGCGAGCTCATCGGCGTGATCACGTCGGCAGGCGTGGTGGTGCTGGTGGTCATGCTACTCAACGCCAACGTGCCCGGGGGGCTGGGCGGTCCGGAGCTGCCGGCGCCGCAGGCCACCTTGATGGCTCTGGTGATCGACGGTGTCCTCGACCAGAACCTGCCGTGGATACTGATTGCGGTTGGAGTCGGGATCGGGCTGGTGGCGTCCGCCTTCAAGATGCCGGTGCTGGCGTTCGCCGTGGGGGTGTACCTCCCCCTCGAGACGATGGCGGCCGTGTTCGTGGGCGGCCTGCTGCGCTGGCTGTTGACCCGCAAACAGTCCCCGGCGGAGGCGGAGCGCCGCCGCGAGCAAGGGGTGCTGTTCGGGTCCGGGCTCGTCGGGGGCGGCGGACTGACGGGCGTGGTACTGGCGATGTGGGTCGCACTGCGCGGCGGCGAGCGCATCGAAGGGTTCCCGCTTCACCTGCCCCACGTGGCCGAAGAGTTGCTGGCTCTGGCGACGATCGGGGCCATCCTCGCCATCATGGCGTGGTTCATCCTGCGGGACCGCCCGCGGGCGGATCCGGAGAGGGGTTGAGGCGTGATTGCGGCTAGCGGCGGAGCCCGGGGAGGGTTCCGCCGCTGCGCGGAGCCACGTCAGAGATACGTGATCAGCACGACCACGATCAGGATGGCGATCAGGATCATATAGGTCTTCTTGCGGTTCTTCTCTGCCATCGAGACCTCCTTGTGCCCGGGAGTCCAGCTTTAACGTCACTTGGACGGACGTTGGAATTCTCGGCGATGGCGTACTCTGGCGCAAGGCTGCTGGCTCGGCGCGCATCGGGGCCGGTGACGCTGCTCGGACTCCTTACTCTCCAATAGCTTGAAGGCGGATCCTTCGCCGACGCGGACGGTTGTCGAAGTCGCAAAGCACGATCTGCTGCCAGGTACCGAGCTCCAACCGGCCTTCCAGGACCGGTACGGCTAGAGACGGGCCCACCAGGGCGGCCCGGATGTGCGAGTGCCCGTTGCCGTCGCCCCAGCGCCGATTGTGCTCGTATTCTCCGTCCTGCGGAGCCACTGCCTCCAGGGTGCGGCGGAGGTCCGTCAGCGCGCCGGACTCGAACTCGATGGTGGTGATCCCGGCGGTCGCGCCCGGGGCAAACACGATCACGACCCCGTTCGAGATGCCGCTCGCGTCGAGAAAGGCCCTCGTCTGGGGAGTGACATCGATGATGTCGGTCTCTGACGTGGTCGCAACCTCATACTGACCGCTGGAGACTGTCATGACAGGTCGCCCGGCAGACTAGAAGAGCTGCCGATACAGTGGACGGAACCACCAGAAATCGCCGAAGGCGAAAGCGAGAATGACCCATACAACGATGACCCAGACCCAAACCCCGAAGACCTCACCCCGCTTCAGCATCGCTCCTCCTGAAGATCACGGTTCAGTTGCCTACACAAGATAGCCAACGGGCATGGTGCGGTGCACCTCGGATCTGGTGACCGCGGAGACGAGTGGGAGCAGCGTCCCGAAGACGAACCCGGGACGCTGCCACATAGGACGGCAGGCCGGCCGTGCCCTCGTCAGGCGAGCTCGGCCAGGACCGCCTTGAGTACGTCGTAGAACTCCGCCACGGAGGCCACCTTCACCCGCTCGTCCGGCGAGTGGGGAAAGTCGATCTGGGGCCCGAAGGAGATCATGTCCATACCCGGGTACTTCTCCCCCACGATTCCGCACTCGAGGCCGGCGTGCACGGCTCCGATCTCCGCTTCTCCAGCTATACGCTCGTGCACCTCCTTGACCACCTGGAGAAGTGCCGAGTCGACATCCGGCTGCCAGGCGGGATACCCGTCCTTCTCGTGCAGGTCCGCTCCCGCGAGGTAGGCGATCGCGCTGATGCGCTGGCGAAGAGCACTCAGAGCGGACATGACCGAGCTGCGGCTGCTCATGAGAACGAACCCCTGCCCCTCCTCTTCTCTCACGACTGCGCAGTTGGTGCTCGTCTCCACCAGGCCCTCGATGTCGTTGCTCATCGCCATCACGCCGTGCGGAAGAGCCGTAACGAGGGCAAGCAGCCTCCGCGAGTCCCGCTCGGACAGGGCCTCATCAGGGGCGGATTCTGCGGCCACCTGGAACGCCATTCCAGGATCAGCGGTCCGAAGCTCGGAGGCCGCGTCGCTCAGCTCGGAGTCGATGATGTCGCGGACACGCTCCGCGATGCCGTTCCCAGCCGGGACCACGACCATCGCCTCCGCCTCGCGCGGAATGGCATTATGGGCGTTCCCACCCGCGAAAATGGCCAGTCGGAGCGGCTCGGCCAGGGCGGCGGCGTAGAGTGCTCGGGCCAGGATCTTGACGGCGTTGCCCCGCTGCAGGTGTATGTCCACACCCGAGTGCCCACCTTTCAGGCCCGAGAGTCGGATCGAAACCGCCGCTGAACCATCCGGCACCCCCGCTCTCTCGACCGCGAGGTGGAGATGGGAGTCGGCGCCCCCGGCGCAGCCGATGGTGAGGACCCGCTCCTCCTCCGAATCCAGATTGATCAACCTCCTGCCCTTCAGGAGCCCATCCGCCAGGCCACCGGCACCCGTAAGGCCCGTCTCCTCGTCGATCGTGAACAGGAATTCGAGCGGGCCATGAGCCAGGTCGTCGGCTTCCATGATGGCCAGCATGGTTGCGACCCCGATCCCGTTGTCGGAGCCGAGGGTCGTCCCGTCTGCGGTGAGGTATTCGCCGTCGATCACGGGGCGGATCGCGTCCCCGTCGAAGTCGAACTCAACGTCCGAGTTCTTCTCCTGGACCATGTCCAGGTGGGACTGGAGAATGGTAGGTCCTCCGGAAGATGCACCTGCGGTGGCCTCCTTGCGGACCACCACATTGCCGGTTTCATCCACCTCGTATTCGAGCCCCAGCTTCTCGGCGACTGAGATTACGTAGGCCCGGATCTGATCCTCTTTCTTGGATCCGCGCGGTATGGTGAGGATCTGGTCGAAATATGCCCACACGGGCTTGGGTTCCAGGTCCGCTACGAAGGTCATGACTCCTCCTCATGGTACGCGCGGGGCGCTCTCGCAACCGCGTCGCGGGATGTCTCTTGCTGGCGGGTTCAGGCGTCGGACGACAACTTCGGGACGATACCGCACCGACCCCGCCGCGTCCATATGACGCGGTCGTCGTGCACACCCGATCTCACACCGGAGGCGATGGGATGAGCGACCGCAAGGACGTCCCCTACGTTCCTGCCGATACGCACATGGCGGAGCTCACGATCAAGGCCGTGGTGTTGGGTGTAATCATGGCGATCGTTCTGGGTGCCGCAAATGCCTACGTGGGAATGAAGGCCGGCCTCACGGTCGCGGCCGCTTTCCCGGCCGCGGTGGTCGCCATGGCGGTGCTGCGCCCATTCCGGGGGACGATTCTCGAGGAGAACATCGCACGGACGACTGCCTCCGTGGGTGAGTCGCTCATGGCGGGAGCGATCTTCACGATCCCGGCATTCGTGATCACGGGTGCGTGGGACACGCTTCGATACTGGGAGAGCACGGCGATCATGCTGGTGGGGGGCGTGGTTGGAGTGCTGTTCGTCATCGTGCTTCGGCGGACCCTGGTCGTCGAGGCCGACCTTCCCTTTCCGGAAAGCGTCGCGGCGGCCGAGATCGTCAAGGCGGGTCAGGGCGGGCAGACGGGCGCCAAGTACGTCTTCGGGGGCATCGCTCTTGCCGCAATGTGGGAGCTGTTCAAGAACTCGAACGGTATTCAGCTGATCCAGGAGAAGACTGCCGGAGCCATCGCATTCGGTCGATCGTCCATCTCGGTTCTCGGCGAGCGTACGGAGTATGCGGGCGGCGGCCTGTACCTGCAGACCCCGGCGGCCTCTCCGATGCTCATGGGAGTGGGCTACATCGTCGGCTTCCGGGTGGCCGCGATCCTGTTCTCCGGTGCCGTCATGGGCTGGTTGTTCCTGGTCCCCCTGGCGGTATTCCTGAATCCCGGCCTGAGTGCCAGCCTCACTCCCGACACGAGCCTCGTAGCGCTGAGCGAGGACGTGTGGTTCAATCAGATCCGTCCGTTGGCCGTGGGAACGATGATCGTAGCCGCGTTCTGGACGCTCTGGAATCTGCGGGGTCCGCTCGTTTCCGGTATCCGCAAGGCGCTCGCCGACATACAACTGGGGGGCGAAGGAGGTGAGCAAGCCCCTCGAACCGAGGTAGACCTCCCTCTGAACCGCGTGTTCATCGCAATCGGGGGAATGGGGATCGCGACCTTCTTCCTCTACAACTACTTCACTGGCAGTGTTCTCGGCGCGGCGATTCTCACGGCAGTGATGCTGGTTCTCGGCTTCCTGTTCGCTGCGGTTGCGGGGTACCTGGTAGGCCTCATCGGGAATTCGAACAACCCGATCTCCGGTCTCACGCTCACGGCGCTGCTCGTGGCAGCCGTCCTCATGGTGGCTATCGGCCTGACCGATATGAGCGGTGTGGCCGGCGTGCTTGCCGTCGCGGGGGTGGTGTGCTGCGCCGCCGGGATCGCAGGCGACATGATGCAGGACCTCAAGGTCGGCCACATCCTCGGAGGAACGCCGTGGCGCATGGAGATCGGCGAGATCATCGGTGTCGTTGGGGCTGCCGTGGTGCTCGCGGTTGCGCTCAACGTCATGCACGCAGCGTACACGATCGGCTCTGCCGAACTTCCGGCGCCTCAGGCCGGGCTCATGGCCTTGATCGCCAATGGAATCGTCGGCGGAGAGATGGCCTGGCCGCTCGTGATCACGGGGATGTTCTTCGCGGTAGGCTTGATTCTGGTCAACGCACCGGCACCCATGCTGATCGCGGTCGGTATGTATCTGCCATTCTACTCCACCGCCGCGATCTTCGTGGGAGGATTGATCCGAGCTGCCTTCGAGTGGAGGCGTAATAGACTCGCGCGAACGGACGAGGAGCGGCAGGAATCCGAGAACAAGGGGATCCTTCTCTCGTCGGGCTTTATCGCCGGCGAGTCCCTCATGGCGGTCACGCTGGCGTTCCTGTTCCTGGGGCAGGATTTCCTTCCGGTCCTCGAGCGTTGGAAGACCGCCATCACGCCGTCGGGGGACGGGAGCTTCGTCCTTGGCCTGCTCGCCTACCCCCTCGTTATCTGGCTCCTGGTCTGGCTGCCCCTGCGTGGGTTGGGGACCGGTGAGCCGACCGCCGAGCGATGATCGGAGGGCGACGGTCAGGTCGGACGGAACGGTCCGGGCCCAACCTCCTCGACCTCACGCCCCGCCGCGAGGTGCAATGGGAGGAGCGGGAGGACGGCCTCGTCACGCTGGTTCGGGTGAAGCCAGTCGTACGTGACTTTCGCTCTCTTCGCCGATGGGTCTCATTCATGATGGCGCCGCCGCGCATCCGCCTGGACGAGGTTGGCTCCTTTGCGTGGCTGAACATGGACGGCGACGCCGACGTGCGAGAGCTGGTGCAGAGGGTCCGCGATGAATTCGGGGAGAGCGCCGAGCCCGTAGCGCAAAGGCTCGGGCAGTTCGTCAGGCTCCTGAGGCGTGAGCAATTCGTAACCTACCTCGAGCTCGACCACTAGCCCGGTTGCCTGATGGAGCGCGCCCGGCAGACCCACAGGGGCCGGCCGGGCGTTCGTACGTCGGCAGCCGGACCGGAATCAAGTCGCAGGCGGGTCCTTTGGATCGCCGCCGTCACCCTTGCCTCCGGTGGATTCGCAGGTGTAGGCGAAGTCCTCGACCGCGGTCTCGTCTGATCGGATTCTCACGTTTCGTGGATTCTGGCCCAGAAGAACGCAATTGTCGGCGATTCCGGTCACTTCGATGACGTACACCCCGACCTCGATCTCATCGACGCTCAGGGTCACGTCCACGAACAGAGGCCCCACCGCGTTGCCATCGATCAGGAACGTCCCGCCGTTCGCGTCGATGTCCAACCCGGCCATCGACAGATTGACCTCCAGCACGCCCATCTCGGGACCGGCAGGTCCATCATCGCTGCATCCGCCGGCTGCGACGACCAGTGCGGCCAGAAACGCTACCGCCAGAGTTCTAACCGCCTTGTTCATCTGATCCTCCCGGCCGCATCGCGACCTATGTCCCGAGGCTCACCGAAGCGCGCCGAAGATTCCCCTCGCATTACCGGTGGTACGGCTGGATCGACGCAGTGTTCCCGCTTTACAGGCGATACTGCTTCATCTTTCGCCACAGCGTCGTGCGGCTCATGCCCAGCCGCTCCGCGGTGAGTCCCCTGTGATACCGCGCGGTCTCGAGCTCCCTGAGGATCCGCTCCGCCTCCGAACGCTCGGAAGGGCTCAGACCCAGGCGACCGAGCGGATCTTCGGCTCCATTCCCGGCCAGATCCTCGACCACGGGACCAGGCAGGGCCACCGCTGTCTGCACGTCCCCGGGCCGGAGCGGACTCTGCGCCCGACCGTCACCACCGTATCGCCCTACCTCCGACGGCAGGTCGCGGATGTGGATGGTCTGACCTTCGCAGACCGTGGTCGCGTATTCCAGAGCATTCTGGAGCTCCCGGACATTTCCGGGCCAGGAATACGTCAGCAGAGCCCGGCTGGCCGACGGAGCGAGACGCAGCGAGCGGCCGCGATCTCTGCCAATCTGATCCAGAAAATAGCGAATCAGGAGCTCCAGGTCTTCTCTACGATCGCGGAGAGCGGGAATCTCGATCGGGACCACGCGCAGCCGGTAGTAGAGGTCCTCGCGGAACCGACGTTCGGCAACGGCTCTCACGAGGTCTACGTGGGTAGCCGCGATCACTCGCACGTCCACGCGTCTCGTGCGCGTGTCTCCCACACGTTCGAAGGTGTGCTCCTGCAGGAACCTGAGGATCTTGGCCTGAAGTCCGAGTGCCAGGTCACCGATCTCATCCAGGAAGAGGGTCCCCCCATCCGCAAGCTCAAACCGTCCTGCCCGATCTCGTATGGCCCCGGTGAACGCGCCCCGCACGTGCCCGAACAATTCGCTCTCGAGCAGCTCGCTGGGGATCGCCGCGCAGTTCACGGCTACGAACGGGCCCTCTGCGCGGTGCGAAGTGGTATGGAGAGCTCGGGCCACGAGTTCCTTGCCCGTGCCACTCTCACCCGTGATCAGGACGGTCGAGTCGTTGTCCCGCAGGAGTTCGATGATTCGAAAGATCCGCTGCATGGAGGCCGACCGGGAAACGATCCCTCCGAACGACGGGACCTCCGTCTCCTCGAGCTCCTCGGGTCGGATCATCACGATGACGCTGGCGTTCAAACCGCCGCAGGCGTCCGAGGGATCGACCGGGCCGATGCTCAGGGACACCGGGATCTCGGGGTCCCTGGCGGGCTTGAGAAACGCGCGCCACCCTTCCCGGCGCTCACCAGCTGAAATGGCCCGGGCCGCCGGCCCTTCGGGTGCGAAGAGATCGCCGCTGAACAGGCTGTCGAGAGGCCGGCCCACCAGGTCCTCTGGCGCAATTCCCAGAAGGTCGGGCAGCGAATCCGAGAAGGTCAGCGTGGCGAGGTCGGCATCGGCGGTGACAAAAGTTCTTCCGAGGCCGCCAAGAAGCGAGTTCAGCTCTGGAGAGGCCCCGGACCGGGCGCTCGTCGCGGGACCGGCCACCTCCACGATCTCCACAGCGCCCGTGATCTCGCCGTCTTCGTCCTTGATGACCTGGCCCGACTTCAAGACCTCCAACTCAGTGCCATCCGCCCGGTAGACCTTGAGCCGTGCCTGGCGAACCGTGCCATGTCGGAATACACCGCAGCCCTTCAGGCACTCGCTGCAACGGATTGCGGTGAGGCAGGAGCGGCCGCGCACGTCCTCGACTCTGAAGCCGGTGAGACGTTCGAGGGCCGGGCTCATGTCCACGATGTTGCGATCCGCATCGACCTGGAACCAGGCCAGGTCGGCCAGATCACTTAGGTAAGCGAGTTTCGTCGATTCGGCCTCGGGCAACGAGGTCTCCGTCTTCGTTTGGCTCATCTACCCTTCGCCTTCGGTGGCGCCGGCTCGGGCCTGACGCGTGAAACATCGTGCTACGGAAATGAACATGCAAGAAGAATGCGCGCTCGAGGCGTCGCCGCCGATTCGCCCACGAAATGACCACGGACGGGATCTGAGCCCCGAAATCCGACCGAAGCAACTCGAAACCGCCGCAACGTACTGAAACAGAATCTACCGACATGTTTCACAGGCCGCAACGCACTGTTTCATATCCGGCGGCCGCGGCCGGGAGTGCGACGCTATCTCAAAGCCGGAAGTGTATGTCAGGGATCGAGTTCCAAGGATGCCCGCCGGCGTGGCACCGTCGTTGCAAAAGGAAGCGAGCAGAGATCAGCGGCCATCATGGCCACACGAACCGGACGCACGGGAGGATTGATGAAGAAGCTGCTCATTCTGGGGGCCGGCACGGCCGGTACCATGATGGCGGCCAAGATGCGTCGCAACCTGGAGCTCGACGAGTGGGACATCACCGTCGTGGACCAGGACGATCGTCACATATATCAGCCGGGACTGCTGTTCATTCCGTTCAGCGTCTACCGGACTCGGGATGTGATTAAGCCGCGGTCCAGATACATACCGCGGGGAGTGAACTTCATTATTTCCGAGATCGACGCCATCGCGCCGGACGAGAACATGGTTCGGCTGACCGACGGCACCGAGCTCGCCTACGACTTCCTGGTGATCTCCACCGGGAGCCGGATCGTTCCGGAGGAGACCGAGGGCCTGACCGGGCCCGGATGGCAGGAGACGGCGTTCGACTTCTACACCCTGGACGGCGCGGAGAAGCTCGAGACAGCCCTCGAGGCATGGGAGGGCGGACGCCTGGTGCTCAACGTCGTCGAGATGCCGATCAAGTGCCCCATCGCCCCGATCGAGTTCGTCTGCCTGGCCGACTGGTACCTCACCGAAAAGGGCGTCCGGGACAAGACCGAGATCGTGTACGCCACACCGCTGGATGGGGCGTTCACCAAGCCCAGAGCCTCGGCCATGCTGGGTGACATTCTGAAGAAGAAGAACATCAAGGTCGAGACCCTCTTTTCCGCGGGCTCGGTAGACGGGGAGAAGGGCGTGCTCGCGAGCTGGGACGAGCGAGAGATCGACTACGACCTGCTCGTCACCATCCCGACGCACATGGGAAGTGAGACGATCGAGCGCTCCGAGCTGGGTGACGAACTCTCGTTCATCCCGACCGACAAGAACTCGCTGCAGGCCGAGGGACTCGAGAACGTCTTCGTGATCGGTGACGCGACCGATCTGCCGAGCTCGAAGGCCGGTTCGGTGGCCCACTTCCAGGGTGAAGTCCTGGAAGAGAACCTCCTGCGTGCGATTCGCGGACGGCCCCTCCTCGACGAGTTCGACGGGCATGCCAACTGCTTCATCGAGACCGGATTCGGCAAAGCGGTCTTGATCGACTTCAATTACGACGTCGAGCCCCTCCCCGGGATGTACCCGGTACCGGGAGTCGGACCGCTCAGCCTGCTCGGCGAGAGTGAAATGAACCATTGGGGCAAGATGGCATTCCGATGGATCTACTGGAACATGCTGCTCAAGGGCGCCGAGATCCCCGGGGTAGAGTCCCGGATGTCGATGGCCGGGAAGTGGAGCTGATGATGCTGAACACGAGCCAGGGCGGCGCGGCCGTCGCCACGGAACAGGACCTCGGGGCGTTTCTCGCCGAGATCAATCGCAAGCTCGACTCGGTCGTCGAGGTGACGGATGATTTGAGCCGAAAGCTGGAGAGCGTAGAAGACCTGCAGGAGGACCTGGTCCCCGTCGCACACGAAGGAATCTTGATCGCGTACCGCAAGCTCCACGAGCTGGAGCAGGCCGGGGTGATCGACTTCATCAAGGAAGCGGCAGGTGTCTTCCACACCATCTCGACTTCGTTCTCGCCGGCGGACGTGCAGGCGCTGGGGGACAACGTGGTACACATCCTCCGCACGGTGCGCAATCTGACACAGCCCGAGGTCCTGGACCTGGCGGACAAGGCCGCCGGGGCGCTGCGGGAGGCTCCGCCGGAGCCGATGGGACGCATGGGGATGATCCGCTCGCTGAAGGATCCGGAGGTCAGGCGCGGCCTGACGATGTTCCTCACCGTCCTGCGAGAGCTGGGTGGAGACAGCGAAACTGAAGAGATCGAAGCCTGAGTTACGTCGCACCGACGCGTGCGACCCTACATGAGGGAGCAAGAGAGATGAGCACAGAAGTCATCGCGGGACATGAGATCGAGGTCAACGAGGACGGGTTCATGATGAACCCCGATCAGTGGACCCCCGAGATCGCGGCCGAGCTGGCGCGCGAAGCCGGGATCGATCCGCTCACGGATAAGCACTGGCAGGTTATCGACTTCTGCCGCAGGGACGCGGCGGACAAGGGAGAGCCCCCGGGCGTGCGACGAATCACCAAGAACGCCGGCGTGTCGATGAAGGAAATGTACCAGTTGTTCCCCAAGGGCCCCGGCATCCTGGCCGCTAAGCTCTCGGGTCTTACGAAGCCCAAGGGATGTATCTGAGAGGGGTGCGTTTAGGCACCTGCTCCCATCAAATATCACGCGGGGTGCTGACCCCGCCGGACAGGAAGATGAATGATGACCGGTAACGGCAACGAAAGCGGAAACGGCGAAGGTCCCAGGAAGATCGCGATCATCTGCTCGAAGGGTAGCCTCGACATGGCCTATCCCGGGCTCATCCTGGCCAACGCGGCCCGGATGATGGGGATCGACGCGGTTCTGTTCTTCACCTTCTGGGGCATGGACGTGATTCACGACAAGCGCGTGGACAAGCTGCACACGGGAATCGTCGGGAATCCGGCGACCCACATGCCGGCCATGGTCGCCGGGCTTCCGGGGATGGAAGGACTCGCGACCAAGATGATGAAGAAGAAGATCGATGAGCTCGACATACCTACCGTCCGGGAGATGATCGAGATCCTGGACGACGCAGGTGCGGAGATTTACGGTTGCCAGATGGCGGCCGAGATGATGGACATCGAGCAGAAGGACCTTCTGCCGCAGGTCAAGGACATCATCACTGCGATGGACTTCTTCGACAAGTCGGAAGGCGCCCAGACGATCTTCATCTGATCGTCGGCTCCCGGCAGGAACGCAACGGCCGGCAGGGAACGTCGCCTGGGGAAGCCCCCCTCCCCCACGCCTCGCGTCCCTGCCGGTCTTTGTCGTCGCTACAGGGAGTCAGACCCCGGGGGATGCCCCGGCCACGGGCTCCACGACTCGGCGCAGAGCCTCTCGCAGAATCTCGGTCGATCGGTTCGCGTCCGCGGTGCTGAACGTGACCGGCGGACGGAAGCGTATGGACCGCGGACCGCATACGAGAGTCGCAAGCCCGTTCTCCCAGCACTCCGTCCTCAGGGCATCACGCGTAGCACCGTCCGGCATGTCGAAAGCGATCATCAAGCCGCGGCCGCGCAGATTCGTCATCGCAGGAAATACCTCCTGCAGCTCCGAAAGCCTGCCCAGCAGGTGCTCTCCGACCGTGGCCGCATTCTCGACGAGGTTGTCCTCCTCGATGATCTGGAGGTAGCGCGCGCAGCGAACCATGTCGACGAGGTTGCCGCCCCAGGTCGAGTTGATCCGGGACGAAACGTGGAACACGTTCTTCTCGACGCTGTCGATCCGCCTGGTGCTCATGACTCCGCAGACCTGTGTCTTCTTGCCGAAGGCCACGAGGTCCGGAGTGACGCCGAGCTGCTGGAACGCCCACATCGACCCCGTCAAGCCCATGCCCGTCTGCACTTCGTCGAATATGAGGAGCGCCTCGTGGCGGTCCGCTAGGTCGCGAAGACGACGCATGAACGCGGGACGGAAGTGACGGTCTCCGCCCTCTCCCTGAATCGGCTCGATCAATATGGCGGCGATTCCGTGAGGATCCCGGCGGAAGGCTTCTTCGATCTCAGCGACGGAGGCCTCCTCGGCCGCGGCTACCGCGTCTTCATCTAGCGGGTAAGTGATCGCGGGGCTCGAGATCCGGGGCCAGTCGAACTTGGGAAAGCGGTCCGTCTTCGCGGGATCCGTGTTTGTGACCGACAGGGTGTACCCGCTCCGACCATGAAACGCGTCCTTGAAATGCAGGATGCGATCACCCCCACCGTCGACCCCCTGGCTCATATTCCGCTGAACCTTCCAGTCGAATGCGGCTTTCATCGCGTTCTCTACGGCAAGGGCGCCGCCCGCTATGAAGAACAGGTAGCGGAACTCGTCCGGCACTGCTACGCGCCGGAATGTGTCGACGAACGCGGCGTACTCGGGCGAGTAGACATCACTGTTGGCCGGGTTCGCCAGCGAGGCCTCCATGAGGGACGAACGGAAGCCCTCGTCCTCCATCTTCGGATGATTGTGTCCGATCGGGAGGGTGGCGAAGTACGTGTAGCAATCGATGTACTCCTTGCCCGTAAGAGCATCCACCATGACCGAACCGTGCGACTTCTCCAGGTCGATCACGATGTGGAAGCCGTCCACGAGTATGTTGTTCTTCAGGGTCGGAAAGACCTCGCCGGGTGGGAGTGAGATCTCTGGCATCATTGTCTCCGTGGTCACGTTGCACGATCGACTCTCGAGGACTCCGGGCCGCGCCGTGCCGCCGGGAATCGAAGCGCCAAACTATGGTTTCATCCCGGGCCGCGACAGGACCCCGGAAGCTCACGCGAGGCCGAGCCTACCGAGCCGAGCCTTGACGACTTCTTCCGTGGAATGTTCGCCCCAGATCGTCTCCCCGACGGGAATCGGAAACGCGCCACGATGGGAGCTCATCGCGGTCAGGGCGCGCACCATCTGCGTCATCGGATCGGCATTCAGACGCGTCCCCACGTACATGTCGATCTGGGACGCGGCCGGCTCGCCGATCAGGTTTCGGATGGACGTGTTGGCGGCTCTCAGGTTCCGGGAAAACAGTGGCCGGCCGCTCTCCTCCTCGTGGCGGTCGGAGACCGACTGCATGAGCGTGAGCGAATAGTACGCGTCGTCGAGAATCCCCAGCAGGCCAAGGCGATCGGGAATGATATCAGACTCGGTCACCCAGTAGGTCGTGGCCTCTCGTATGACCTCGGACATCTCGTTCTCGCGTCCAGCCAGACGCGCGGCCTCGAGGCCGTCCCTCAGGTACGCCGGGACGTGCTCCACGTACTCCCGAACGAAGTTGACGGCACCCTCCACTTCCTCGTCAGCCGGGGCGCGACCATGGCTCGCGGCACGCTCCCGGAGTGCGTTCGCCAGCCGTCCCGTGCGTTCCTCGTCGGCGATCGCGCTCTCGATCATGTCGGTCACTGCCTGGATGGGCATTCTTTCTCCGTTTTCGGATGCGGACGGGGCCGCAGCGTCGGGCCCTGGTTCCCCCGGGGGCACGACCGGAACCGTCTGAGCAAGGTACCCTCTCGGCCACCGGTCAGGTATACTCCCTGCAGGTCTCGAGGGTGCCGCCAAGGTATCCGTTCCGGCGCGCGACTGCTTCCTCATCCCGCAGGTGAAATCATGGATCTTGTCTCCAGCCGCCCCGGCAGTGCTCGAGGACTCTTCTTCACGGCGCTCTTCCTGTGCGTCTCCGGGGCGGAGCCTGCCTGGGGCCAGGATCCGGGCTCCTTCGAGGACCATTTCGAGCTTCGCACCATGAGGGTCGATTACTTCCACACGGGGGGACTGGGGAAGGAAATCGTAGCTTTGGACCGGGTGGTTTCGGACGGCCCCTGGGCCGGGAGCCTCACCCGGTTGGTGGACGACACCAACCTGGGCAAGTACATGCTCGAGGTCCTGGATCCGGAGAGTGGGCGCGTGCTGTATTCACGCGGATTCGCTTCGATCTATGGGGAATGGGAAACCACGGGAGAGGCCGCCCGCCGTTACGCCACGTTCCACGAATCTCTGCGTTTCCCCTGGCCGCGGGATCCGGTTCGGGTCGTGCTGAGCAAGCGCGTGGACTCCGGCGGTTTCGAGCCGATCTGGGAAGCGCCCGTGGATCCCAACTCGAGATTCGTCAATCCTGCGCCTCCACCCCCGCAGGGGCGCGTGTGGACCGTCTTCGAGAACGGTCCGCCCACGGAGAAGGTGGACCTCGTTCTGCTGGGCGAGGGCTACACGGCCGGTGAAATGGACAAGTTCCACGCCGACGTCTCCCGGCTGGTCGAACGCCTGTTCGCCACCGAGCCGTTCCGTTCGCGGAAGCAGGACTTCAACGTATGGGCGATCGATCTCCCGTCGGCGGAAACAGGAGTCAACCGCCCGCACGTCGGAGAATTTCGCCGGACGACGGTCTCGGCGGAGTACAACATCTTCGACTCGGAACGCTACGTGCTGACGTTCGACAACCGGCGCCTCCGGGATGTCCTCTCCTCAGCCCCGTACGAGTTCGTCGAGATACTGGTCAACGAGGCGCAGTATGGCGGAGGAGGGATCTACAACTTCCAGTCCACGACCGCTGTGGACACGGAGTTCGCCGACTACATCTTCGTGCACGAATTCGGGCATCACTTCGCCGGCCTGGCCGACGAGTACTACACATCGAGCGTGGCCTACGAGACGGGCGCCGAGGAAAAGCCGGAGCCGTGGGAGCCCAACGTCACGGCGCTGCGGGATCCGGCTCGACTGAAATGGGACGACCTGGTGGCTCCAGGAACTCCGCTGCCGACGCCCTGGGGAAAGTTAGAGTACGAGGAGCATGCCCGCTCCATCCAGGATCGGCGCCAGGCGCTGATCGAAGCCCAGGCGCCGCCGGAGGAGTTCGACGCACTATTCGAGGAACAAGAGAGGATCGAGAGCGAGCTGCTCCACCTGATGGAGCACTCAGGAAAGGTCGGTGCTTTCGAGGGCGCCATGTACGAGGCCCACGGCCTGTTCCGATCGGAGACCGACTGCATCATGTTCACCCGGACGGACTACTTCTGCCGGGTATGCCGCCGGGCGATCGAGAGAGTGATCGACCTCTACAGTTCCTGAGGGCAGTCTACCAGGACGTACGCATCGACGGGTCCTGGACTGTCACGGCCAGGACGCGATCCGTGCGGAACGTGCTGCTGCCGATCGTGAACACGGCGGCGTTCTGAGAGATGGCGGTTGCAAGACGAGCCGTGGGGTCCTCCCCCTCCGGCACGGTGATCACGATGGGGTGGACCGTGTCGGGACCCTGAATCAGCACCTTGACCTCCATTCTCATCCTCCCTGGTCGGTATTCCTCGTGTGGTCGCTTGACCGGTCTCAGTCGACGGTCGGCGTATCCTCGTGCGGCATCAGGCTGAGTCCTGCTTCCAGTACGAGGCTCCTGAAGTCCGCCACGGCGCCCTCGTTCAGCTCGGCCAGCTCCGAAAGCGCCTCCGCGGCCGCGGCCTTCGCTCTCGCAAGATAGGCCCTCTGCGCCGCCGTTGGTGCCTCCCACGAGGACTGCATGGAGCCGAGAGCGTACCCGACCATGTTCCACACGCGGTCATCCGAGTATACGATGCCCTTGGTGCCTTCGGGGACCCAGAGGCGCTCTTCGATGTCCCGCAGGGCGGGACGGATCTCGCGGGCCCGGCTCTCGAGACTCTCCTCTCCCGCCTCCTCATCGACCCCTTCGTCGTCCGTTTCATCTTCGCTGCGCATTCGCTCGTAAGCCGCCAGCGACGCCTCCAGATCAGAGCGCAGCCGGTAGATGACGGTGATCCCGTCGGCCACCGACTCCCTCAGATCCCCCGCCTCCAGGAGCGCCAGGTACTTCTGCTCACGGTCCGCTGCGGTTGCCGTCTCCCGCGGGTCCGGAACGACCGTGACGGGCATCGCCTGCTCTAACTCGCCGTACGTCACCGTGAGCGTGTAGTCGCCGGGCAGCACGCGAATGCCACTGGGCAGGAAGTCCGATACGGGTGCCTCCCCTCCCCCCGTATCCGGCCTGCGGAAGCCGTCCCGGCGGAGGTTCCACGTGATCCGGTTCAGCCCCCGGTGGACACTTTCTTCCCATGTCCGAATCACGGTCCCCGTGGCATCGCTGACCCGAAGCTCGATGGTGTGGCCCGAATCCTCTTCCCCTTCGGCGCTCTCCTCTTCCGCGGCAACCGCTCCCACCCCGGCGCTCCGGGAGCGCTCGGACCGGAGGCGCGCCCGCTCCATGGTCTCGTCGGGATGCGGAAGGTCCTCCCCGTTGACAACCACGCTCACGAGGGCACCGACCGGGCGGGTCTCCCCCCGGAATTCGCCGTGGCCCGGGAATCGACTGGCACCGGTCTGCCGGCGCCAGTACTGCACGGCATCGGGAATGGGAAACAGGTGCAGGGCCGACGTGAGCGTTGACGCCTGAAGGTTGCGTAGAGGACTGATATCATCGAGCACGAACGCGGCGCGCCCGTGCGTGCCCACCACGAGGTCGTGGTCGCGCGGATGGACCACCAGGTCCCGCACACCCACTGTCGGCACGCCGTGTGTCCACTTGAACCAGCCCTCACCGCCATCGGTGGACACCCAGAGCCCGAACTCCGTGCCCAGAAACAGGAGATCGGGATCGACCGGGTCCTGGGCGATGGCCAACGCGTAACCCTGCACATCCCCGGAGTTCACGATACTGGTCCACCGCCGCCCGAAGTCGTCCGTCCGGAAGACGTACGGCGTCCAGTTGGAGCGCCGATGGTCGTCGAATACGACGAATGCACGCGAGGCATCCGTTCTTGAAGGCTCGATGTGCGGTATCCAGGTGTGGCGCGGGACGTCGGGCACGTTGTCCTCGACGCTGGACCAGGTCGTCCCGCCATCGCGCGTCACGTGAAGACGGCCGTCGTCCGTCCCCACCCACAGCACCCCCTCCTGTACGGGACTGGCCGCAATGGAAACGATGCTGGTGAAGTTCTCGGCGCCCGTCACGTCCGGAGTGAGCCCTCCGCTCTCGGCCTGCTTCTGCCACTCGGCATTGTTCGTGGTCAGATCCTCGCTGATGACCTCCCACGAGGTGCCCCGGTCTCTCGAACGGTGCACGAACTGGCTTCCGTAGTAGATCGTGGCCTCGTCAAACGGGTCCTGCGCGAAACCTGCGTTCCAGTTGAATCTGAGCGCTCCCCCCTCCGTTGGAGCGGGTCGGATATCCTGTCTCTCGCCGGTTCGGAGGTTCCAGCGAATCAGGTATCCCTCCTGGCTCATGGCGTAGCCCCGCATCGGGTCCGCGGGATCCGCCGCAGTGTCGAACCCGTCGCCGAAACCCACCTCAGCCCAATGGAAGTTGCGGATGCCTCCGTTCTCCAGGACGGTGCTCGGGCCTTTCCACGACCCGTTGTCCTGCATTCCTCCATACACGTTGTAGGGCTGCTCCATATCCACCCGGATGTGATAGAACTGCGCGAGCGGCAGATTCCGCACGAAGCGCCAGGTCCTGCCCCGGTCCCGGCTGATGGCCACGCCCCCATCGTTCCCGATGATGAGATGGGCCGCATCCTCGGGATTGATCCACATGGCATGGTGGTCCGGGTGGATGTCCCAGCCCACCAGCTGCCTGAAGTTTCGCCCGCCGTCATCCGAGACGCTGATGACCGACCACAGGCTGTAGACCCGGTCTGCCCTCTCCGGATCGACCCTAATGTCCGCATAGTAGAACGGACGATTTCCGACATTGTCACCCTTCCCGACCGCCGTCCATGAAATCCCGCCATCCTCCGAGCGATACAGGGCGTTCTCCCGGGCCTCGATGTACGCGTACACGATGCGGGTGTCCGACGCCGCGATTCCCAGGCCGATGCGCCCCAGTTCTCCCTCCGGAAGACCATCCTCGGGCGTGAGCCGTGACCAGGTGTCGCCTCCGTCTCGTGTGATGTGAAGACCCGAGCCCGAACCTCCTGACTTGAAGAACCAGGGCCAGCGCCGGTACTCCCACATGGCCGCGAACAGCTTATCCGGATTGGAGGGGTCCAGAACCAGGTCGGCTGCTCCCGTCTGCTGGTTCACATACAGGATGCGCTCCCAGCTGGCCCCACCGTCCGTGGTTCGGTAGACCCCCCGTTCCTCGTTCTCCCCCCACTCGCGGCCCATCGCCGCCACCCAGACGACGTCGGGATCATTCGGGTGGATGATGATCCGGTGAATCCTCTCGGTTCCCTCGAGGCCGAGGTGATCCCATGTACGCCCTCCGTCACGCGAGCGGTAGATGCCGTTGCCCACGGACACGCTGTTCCGGACGTTGCCTTCCCCAGTGCCGACCCAGACCACATCGGGGTCCGAGGGATGGATGGCGATGGCTCCGATTGCGGCCACTGGCTGATCGTCGAACACCGGTTCGAAGCTCAAACCCCCATTGACGGACTTCCACACGCCACCCGTGGCTGCGCCCACGTACACGATGGTCGGATCGCTTGGGGCTGCCACTACATCCGCGACTCGGCCGCTCATGCCCGCCGGGCCTATTGAACGCGCCGACATGCCGGCGAGGAGACTCGGATCGACCTGCGCACGGGCTGGCATGGCCCAGGACAGGGCCGCGAGCACGACCAGGGAACCAGCACGGAACGGTGGACGACCGCAAAAGGGAGGAACCCGGATCATGTGTTCACCCTGGACAGTGATCTCTATGGAGGGGCAACGATTCGGACGCTGCCGGCGAGAACCGAATGTATCTGGCCGCGGCCCACTCGTGCCAGCGTGGGAGCGACCCGCAGGTAGCCCCGAGAAGGCCGATCCGACACTTTGCATCGCGACATGATTGATCCATGCACCGGTCCTCCACGCGGGCGAACGCGTCCACTCCGTACGGTCCCTCCGAGTGCCTCCCGCGCGAGCCTTCGTGCGGTGCGTCTCCTGGGTGGGCTTCTGGTTTGGGCGGTGGGATCCGGCAATGCGCAGGAGCCACGAACGCCGGTTCCCGACTCGACCGTCGTGTTGCAGCCGGTCGTGGCCCGCGTGGCACGCCCAACCCTCATCGGCTCGGCCAGCGGCCTCGCCCTGGACCTCGACTCGGCCGTCGTCGCTCCCGCCGTATCGCTGGCGGACATGCTCCGCGCGCTTCCCCTGGTTCGTGTTCGGGACAACTCTCGCGGAGAGACGCACCTCACCCTGCGGGGCGCCGAGTCCAGACAGGTCTCGATCGCCCTGGACGGAATCCCGCTGACCATCGGGTGGGACAATCGTACGGACCTGTCGGTCATCCCTCTCTCCGGTGCAAGTCGACTCAGCGCAGTGCGGGGACTGTCGTCCCTGCTGGACGGCCCGAACGTGCTGGGGGGCGTCGTGCGGATCGGTATGGCCCCCGCGGTCCTGCCTGCCGCCCCCGAATCGACCGTGCGGGCACGGGCGGCCTATTCGAGCGGTGCGGCGCTGGCAGGCGACCTCGCGGTTCAGACCGGGTTTGGCGACGCCGGACGAGGCGGTGTCGTGCGAGTCGGCGGAGGGTTGACGTCACGAGATTACCTTCCGGTCTCAAGTTCGATACCGCGGCCTGACTACTCCGAGGACGGCCGCCGGACGAACAGCGACGCGAGGCAGTGGAACGCATTTCTTGCAGGGCGCCTGCAGTCGGGCGCCGGCTGGCTGGACCTGTCCGCCCTGGCCTTCGGGGCGGAGCGGGGCGTCGCCCCTGAACTGCACGTGGCCGAGCCGCGCTTGTGGCGTCTTCCACTGACCCGCCGATGGGTGACCGTCCTTGGGGGGGGCACGAGCTGGGGGTCAAGAAGTACCGGGATCGGAAGTCTCAGCGTGCGGGGAGCCCTCGACCTTGGACGATTCGAGATCGACGAGTACGCCACCCCTGACTACGAGACGGTCGTCGAAAGGGAGTCGGGTGACGACCGGACCCTCACCCTCAAGGCGGACCTTTCGCAAGAGCACGATTGGGGCGCGGTCGCGTTGAGCCTGACCGGCGCCGAGACGCGACACGACGAGACGCTCTCCGAGGGGGGCGACGCCCGCTACCGGCAGCGACTGTTGAGCGGAGCGGTCGAGGTGGCGGTTCCGCTGCGCCGAACTGCCGGAGAACCGGTCGTCGGCCTGCTGCTCGGCGCGAGCGCTGATGGATCTGACACACCGGAGTCGGGGAACCAGGATGCGAGAGGCGCGATCTGGGACTGGGGCGGAAAGGCCGTTGCTCTGGTGGAGATTCCCGGCATCGGAGGGCGGGCCCACGCAGGTGTAAGTCGCCGGTCGCGCGCACCTTCGCTGCGGGAGTTGTATTCGGGTGCGCTCGGACGCTTCGTTGTGAATCCAGAGCTCGGACAGGAGACCCTGACGGCCGCCGAGGCGGGGGTGACGGGCGGCGGTAGGAACTGGGGGTGGCAGGCGGTGGGCTTCCACCATCAGCTGGCGGATGGGATCGTCCGAACCAGCGCTGGAAACGGTCAGTTCCGTCGGGTGAACAGGGATCGAGTCACGACCACGGGGCTCGAGCTCATCGGCGGAGGACGCTGGGGCGCATGGATCCTGGACGGAGACCTGACGCTGCAGGACCCCTCCATCTCTGATCCTGCGGCGCCCGACGACGAACGGCAGCCGGAGTACCAACCGACCCTCGCCTTCAATCTCGAGGCAGGTCTTCTTCTCCCTGCATCCCTCGTCGGACGACTGAGAGCCAGTTACGTCGGCCGCCAGTATTGCGTGAACCCGGACCTCGGCCGTGACGAGCAGCTCGAAGAGGCGGCGTGGGCGGGACTCTCCCTCGAGCGGACGTGGCAACTTAGAATGGGCCCTCGTACACGATCGCTTCGGGTGGTCGGAGGCGTCCAGAACCTGACGGACGCCTCCGTTTACGATCAGTGTGGGCTTCCAGCTCCGGGCCGGCGATTCACCCTCACGGTGTCTCTGGGTTGAGGGGCGGTACGATGATGGCGGGCACCTCGCGCTCTTCCAGGGCCTCGTTGAAACGCGCGACGGGTCCGGATAGGGCCTCCTCCAGTTCGGCCAGCAGGCCTTCCAGTTCTTCCGCGAGATCCTCGTAGCGACCCTCAGCGCCGGCGGTCGGGGCGCCGTCCGAGAAGCCAACGTATCCGTACACGTACGCCAGCTGGTTGTCCAGCATGGGCGGGAAGTTGAGCGGATCCTGGCCGCTTTCGTTCTTCGTCTGAAACAGCCGCTCCTCTATTCGCGTGAGGCTCTCGACTGCGGAATCCGCCAGGGCCGGCAGGTCGTCCCCGAACCCGGCCTCCTTCGCCCGCTCGGCCCGGTCCTTTAGTTGCGCCCGGACGGCGCGCACTCGCTCGACCGCACGGTGAGATTCCTGGAGGGAGCCTCTGATCCTGATCATCAGCTCGAACTGTGCGGCCCGGGCCTCGCTCCCGAGGTCCAGTCTCGGGTCTGGCAGCACTTCGAAGGAGGCGGTATCGCTCCAGTCACCCATCGTGAGCCGCACCTGGTAGGAGCCGGGTACGACCTGGGGCCCGCCCGTGAATCCCCAGATCACGGCCTCGTCCACGAGGTCGGGTCGACCCAGCCGGAGATCCCAGTTGGCCCGGTGCAGGCCCTGCCCTCCCGCGATCGAATCTCCCTCCAGGGTGCGCTCGAACCCGGTCTCCTCGTCTGAGCCTTCGGCCTCGGGCTCCCAGGTGTACGTGCGAAGAACCTCGCCAGCCGCATCCATGATCTCGACGGCGACGGCTTGCTCTGTCTGCTCCGGTAGATAGTAGTAGAGGATCGCCCCGCTGGGCCGTCCCTCCGGTCCACCGCCCGAGACCCGCGCCCGGTACGCATCCGCCGGCCGGAACAGGAGGGGCTCCTCCCCATCGCCGCCCAGCTCCAACTGCCGAAGCGGGGAGACGTCGTCCAGGATCCAGAAGGACCTACCCTGCGTCGCGACCACCAGGTCTCCCCGCTGGACCTGGAGATCCGTAATGGGGGATACCGGGAGGTTGAGCTGCAGGGACTGCCAGGAGCTGCCGTCGTCGAACGACACGTACATTCCGTACTCCGTCCCCGCGTACAGCAGGCCCCGGCGGATGGGATCTTCACGGATGGCCCGGACGAAGTGGTGCTCCGCGATTCCGTTGTCGTCGGTGATCAGCTTCCAACTCTCGCCATAGTCATCCGTTCGGAACACATACGGCCGGAAATCGTCTTCGCGGTACCGGTGCACGGCCGCGAAGGCCCTGCCCTCCGCGTGCTCCGACAACTCGATGGCGTTCACGGTCCCCCACTCGGGCATGCGACTCGGAGTAACCTCTGTCCAGGTCCCCCCGGCGTTGCGCGATACGTGAATCCGACCGTCGTCCGTCCCGGCCCATAGAACCCCCTGCTCCAGTGCCGATTCCTCAAGCGAGAAGATGGTCCCGTAGACCTCCACGCCCGTGTTGTCCATCGTGATCGGAGCGCCGGCAAAGTCCTGGCGCGTCGTGTCGTTGCGGGTCAGGTCCGGGCTGATCGTCTCCCAGCTGTCTCCGCCGTCGGTCGACCGGTGGACGAACTGCGATGCGTGGTACAGTACGTCCGGGTCGTGCGGAGACAGGCGGATGGGGGCGTTCCACTGAAACCGATACCGGAGCGTCTTCGGCGCCTGGCCGAGCTGCAGCTGCGGATAAACCAGGATTTGCCGGAACGCCCCGGTCCGGTAGTTCACCCTGGAGATCGAGCCTCCGTAGCAACCGGCATAGGTCACGTCGGGGTCCCTCGGGTCGATCGCGATGTGGCCGCTCTCACACCCGCCGGCGGACCGCCAGTGCTCGAACGGCGTCAATCCGCCGATGCCGAGGCTGGGGAGGGAGATCGTGCTGTTGTCCTGCTGCGACCCGTACACCCGGTAGGGAAACCGATCGTCCACGAAGACCCGATAGAACTCGGCGGTAGGCTGGTTGTACATCGTGGACCAGGAGTCTCCACCGTTCATGGACACCTGGGCTCCCCCGTCATTCCCGATCACCATGATCTCGGTGTCCATGGGATGGATCCAGAGGTCGTGGGTGTCGCCGTGCGGGACCCCGATCGACTCGAAGCTCCGGCCTCCATCTACCGACTTCCAGAAGCTGACGTTGAGGGCGTACACGGTGTTCTCGTCTACCGGGTCCGCGTAGATGTGGGTGTAGTACCAGGCACGCTGCTGGAGATTCCGGTTCGTGTTGATCTGCGTCCAGCTCTCGCCGGCGTCATCCGACCGGTACACTCCGCCCTTCCCATCCGGCGCTTCGATCAAAACCCAAACCCGGTCGGGTTTGGCCGGGGACACCGTAACGGCGGTCTTTCCCACGAGGCCTTCCGGAAGCCCACCCTCGAGGCGGACCCAGGTGTCGCCCGAGTCCGAGCTCTTGTAGATGCCCCCCTCCTCCGCGCCGCTGATCATGGTCCACGGCTTGCGCTCGGCTCGCCACATGCCAGCGTACAGGATGCGTGGGTTGCTCGGGTCGAAGGCCACATCGACCGCGCCGGTACTGTCGCTTACGAAGAGCACGCGTTCCCAAGAGGCGCCCCCGTCCCGAGTCCGATAGACGCCCCGCTCCGGGTTCGGCCCGAACGGATGGCCGAGGACCGCGGCGTAGGCGACGTCCGGGTCCCTAGGATGCACGGCGATTCGACCGATCTGGCCGGCTTCGGGCAGCCCCACGTGCGACCAGTTGCGCCCGCCGTCCACCGACCGGTACACACCGTCACCTTGCGACGTATTGCCCCGGATGCAGGCCGACCCCATACCGACCCACACGACGTTCGGATCCGAGTCCGCGACCGCGATGGCACCTACCGAGGCGCTCGAGAAATGACCGTCGGAGACGTTCCGCCAGTTGACTCCGGCATCGTCGGTTCGCCATACCCCTCCACCGGTGCTGCCCATGAAGTAGGAGAGGGGCTTGCCCGCCACTCCGGATACGGCGGTGACTCTCCCTCCCCGCGCCGGCCCGATCGACCGATACTCGAGGCCTGCCAGCATGGCCGTGTCCACGACTGCCTGCGCCTGCGTTTGCGCGACCGGGATGATCCCGGGAGCGAGAGACACGGTTGCAAGGGAGAGCACGAAACGGAGCGTGAGAGATCCTCGCGATGGCGACATGTTCCACTCCTGTGGGATGTCCGGCGGGCAGTTTCAGGAGAATACGAGCGCTGACGATTGATGGCCATACCGCTGCCCTCCCCGGGCCCGTAGGTTGCGCCCGGTGCCTTCGATCTTCGGCAGATCTATGGCTGGACGATGGCCGGGCGCACAGCTAATCCCATCGATTACCCGATTTCGCTCCATGGAGGAGTGACGATGAACACCCGTGCTTCGACTCTGCTTCTCTCTCTTCTGTTTCTCGTCCCGGCGACCCTGCCTGCGCAGGATAGGGGGGACGAGGAGGAGGGCTCCGACGATCGGCCGTCGCTCAACGCTTCCCTGCTCGCCGGTCTCGAGTTCCGGGCGATCGGGCCGGCGCTGACTTCCGGCCGGATCGGCGACCTCGCCGTGCATCCGGACGACCCGGCCACCTGGTACGTCGCGGTTTCCTCGGGCGGCGTCTGGAAGACCGTGAACGCGGGCGTGACGTGGATACCAATCTTCGACAGCTACGACTCGTACTCGATCGGGACTGTGGCCGTCGACCCGAGAGATCCACTGGTCGTGTGGGTCGGAACGGGAGAGAACAACAGCCAGCGCAGCGTCGGCTACGGGGATGGGCTCTATAAGTCCGTCGACGGGGGGCGGTCGTTCGACCGGGTCGGACTCGAGGAGTCGGAGCACATCGCGAAGATCCTCATGGACCCGCGGGACTCCGACGTAGTCTTCGTGGCCGCGCAGGGGCCCTTGTGGGCCAGCGGTGGCGACCGGGGGCTGTACCGCACGCCGGACGGAGGCGAGACCTGGGAGATCGTGCTCGAGATCGATGAGGATACCGGGATCACCGATGTACTCATGGACCCGCGGAACCCGGACGTGATGTACGCCGCCTCCTACCAGAGACGGCGACACGTCTGGACCCTGATTAACGGAGGACCCGGCTCGGGCATCTACAAGTCGGTCGACGGAGGCGAGACCTGGGAGAAGGCCGACAAGGGGCTCCCCGGCGGCGACCTGGGCCGAATCGGCCTGGCCATGTCGCCTCAGGATCCCAACGTACTGTACGCGACCGTAGAGGCCGCTGACGGTAAGAGCGGCTTCTTCCGGTCAGCCGACCGGGCTGCCAGCTGGTCCCGCCAGAGCGACTACATCGCGAGCAGCCCCCAGTACTATCAGGAGATCGTCACGGATCCCCACCGGTTCGACCGTGTCTACGCCCTCGACACGCGGACGCGAGTCACGGAGGACGGGGGCAAGACCTGGTCGCGACTCGGCGGCGAGTGGCGTCACGTCGATGACCACGCTCTATGGATCGATCCGCGGGACGAGGACCACCTCGTGATCGGGGGGGATGGAGGGCTGTACGAGACCTGGGACCGAGGTGCGAACTGGGGCTACAAGGCGAACCTGCCCGTCACGCAGTTCTACAAGGTCGCCGTCGACAACGCCGAGCCCTTCTACAACATCTACGGCGGCACGCAGGACAACAACACGCAGGGCGGACCTTCCCGCACGATCACCCGGCATGGGATTCGGAACAGCGACTGGTTCATCACGGTCGGTGGCGACGGCTTCGATCCCGCCGTGGATCCGGAGGACCCCAACATCGTCTACTCCCAGTGGCAGTACGGCGGGCTGGTTCGCTTCGACCGCAGCACCGGCGAGCAGATCGACATCCGGCCGCAGCCCGGAGCGGACGGTCCTCCCCTGCGCTGGAACTGGGACTCCGCCCTGCTCATTTCGCCGCACTCGCCGTCGCGGCTGTACTACGGCTCCCAGGTCCTGTTCCGCAGTGAGGACCGGGGGAACTCCTGGCGGCCCGTGAGCGGTGACCTGACCCGTAACATGAACAGGAACGAGCTGCCGGTCATGGGCCGGGTATGGAGTGTAGACGCCGTCGCGAAGAACAACTCCACTTCGTTCTACGGGACGATCGTAGCGCTCTCCGAATCGCCTCTCGTGGAAGATCTTCTCTACGCCGGCACCGACGATGGCCTCATCCAGGTCAGCGAAGACGGCGGCTTCATGTGGCGCAAGATCGACAGACTGCCCGGCGTGCCCGACATGACGTACGTCAACGACCTGGAGGCGTCCTGGCACGATCCAAACACCGTGTACGCGGTTCTCAACAATCACAAGCGGGGCGATTTTGCACCGTACGTGCTGGTCAGCCGCGATCGAGGGCGCTCGTGGAATTCCATCACGGGGGACCTCCCGGAGAGGGGCTCTACGTATACGATCGCCGAGGATCATGAGAAGCCGGGCCTTCTGTTCGTGGGAACCGAGTTCGGCGTTTTCGCGAGCTTGGAGGGCGGCTCGAGCTGGATTCGGCTGAAAGGCGGACTGCCGACGATTGCCATACGCGAGATCGAGATTCAGCGGCGAGAAAATGACCTCGTGCTCTCCTCGTTCGGGCGCGGCTTCTTCGTGCTGGACGACTACTCGGCCCTCCGTCATCTGAACGAGGACCTGCTGGCCGCTCCGGGTCACGTCTTCCCGATCCGGGACGCCTGGATGTATGTGCAGTCGGGCCCCCTTGGCGGGGGCGAGAAGGCCAGCCAGGGGGCAGCCTTCTTCACGGCACCGAATCCACCCTTCGGGGCCGTGTTCACCTACTTCCTGGGAGAATCGCTGCGCTCGAGGGAGCAGGTGCGACGCAAAGCGGAGAAGGAGCTCGGAAAAGAGGGCGAGGATGTCATGTATCCGTCCTGGGATTCCTTGAAGGCAGAAGACCGTGAGGAGTCCCCCGCAGTCGCTCTCGTCGTCCGGACGCCGGAGGGCGAAATGGTTCGGCGAGTGAACGGCTCGACTTCCGCGGGCCTGCACCGCGCGACGTGGGACTTCAGGTATCCGGGCTTCGGACCGATCCAGCTGGATGAGGACGGGAACGGTCCGGCGGCCCTGCCGGGTCGGTATACGGTCACTCTCGAGAAGCGAGTAGACGGTGTATCCACGGTCCTCGCGGGACCCGAGCCTTTCGAGGTCTCGGTTCTCGGGACTACGAGCCTGCCGCCCGCAGACCGGGAGGCAAAGCTCGCATTCCAGCGGGAGGCAGGCCGGCTGCAGCGGGCGGTGCTCGGGGCGTCCCGGGCCGCGGCCGAGGCCGCCGAGCGGATAGAGGTCATTCAGCACGCGGTCGAGATTACGCCGGGCGCCCCGGACGGCCTTCTCGATGAGGTCCGGGCCATGGAGCTTCGCCTGACCGACCTGCGCGAGCTTCTGGACGGTGACCGGACGCGGTCGCGTCGCAGCGAGCCCGCGATGCCCGGAATCGTCAGCCGGGTCCAGACGGTGGTCGGGGGCCAGTGGTCCAACACCGCGGCCCCCACCGGTACCCAGCGGGAGCAGTTGGAGGTCGCCACCCTGCTCTTCGGAGACATGGTGGAGGATCTGCGGCAGCTCGTCGATTCCGACCTTGCGGCCCTGGAGGGGCGCCTGGAGGATGCCGGCGTTCCGTGGACTCCCGGACGCGGGGTGCCGAAATGGCCTTGAGGGGGAGGGTCGGGCTCGCCCTCGTCATCGTGTGGGCAGCGACAGGGGGCTGTTCCTCGGCCACCCTGCAAACGGCGTCCGAGTTCCGCGAAGACAATCGTGCAGGGATCGGGCGCCTCCAGGCCGGCATGTCGAGGGATGAGGTGATCGCCATCATGGGCACCCGGACGCTGACGAGCCCACTCGGCACGGAAGCGGGCGGCCCTGGGCGCACGGAAAGAGACACGCTGGGTGTGACGCAGGTCCAGATCCCGCTGGGCTCGACGGCTCCGGCCCTGTACAACCCGATGCGATCGGGCATCTGGGAGGCTGACGCCGGCACCTTCGAAGTCCTCTTCTACTACGCTCGCCTCGTGGCCGACGATGGGGTCGTCTCCGACGATGAGCTGGAACCGATCGTTCTCCTGGACGGATACCTGGTGGGGGTAGGCTGGGACTACTGGAAGCAGGTCGCTCGGGACTCGAACCTGTCCATCACGACGCCGCCAGAAGCGCCTCGATCTCGTCCATGATGGAGTCCATGCGGCGCATCAGGGCTGCGTAAGGCTCAGGGCGGGCGAGGTCGACACCGGCCTGGACGAGCAGGTCGTACGGATAGTCTGAGCCGCCGGCCCTAAGAAGGTCCAGGTAGGCCTGGGTCGCTCCCGGCTCCCCCGCCAGGATCCTCTCGGCCAGGTACGAGGCAGCAGCCGCGGACGTGGCGTACTGGTAGACGTAGAAGTTGTAGTAGAAGTGGGGAATGTACGCCCACTCGATGTGGAAGGACTCGTCGACGAGCACAATCCCGTCCTCGTGCCCGTGGTACTTCCGGATCAGCGTTCCGTAGAGCGATGTGAACTCGTCCGCGGTCAAGGCCTCCCCGTTCTCGACTCGTTCGTGGATGGACAGTTCGAACTCCGCGAACATGGCCTGCCGGAAGAAGGTACCGCGAAGTTGTTCGAGGGCGTGCCCGAGGTAGAAGAGCCGCTCGGACGACGTCGTCGATTCCTCCAGCATTCGGCGCAGCAGCAGGGCCTCGTTGAGTGTGGAGGCTACCTCGGCCACGAAGATGGAATAGTCCGCGTTGACGAAATGCTGCGTCTCGTTCGTGAGGTACGAGTGAAGCGCGTGCCCCCACTCGTGGGCGAGCGTGGAGACGGACTCGTAGTCGTCGTTGTAGTTCATCAACACGTAAGGGTGGACGTCGTATACGTGCCCGTTCATGTACGCGCCGGACTTCTTCCCCGGTCGTGGAAAGACATCCATCCACCGCGATTCGAACCCGCTCGCGATAGCCCCGGTGGCCTCTTCGCCCAGAGGCTGCATGGCTTCCAGGACGAGGTCCTTCCCCCGGTCGATGGGATACTCGAGATCCCCGGTCACGAGCGGCGGGTAGATGTCCCAATACCGCATCTCGTCGAGGCCCATCAGCCGGGCCCGGAGACCGAAGTAGCGATGCAGCACGTGCAGATGCTCGTTCGCTTGATCGACCAGCATACGGTACACGCCGACCGGGATGCGATCTGAATCCAGGGACGCCTCCAGGGAGCTCGCGTACCGCCGCACCCGGGCATAGAAGACATCCCGCTTCACCTGCGCGTACAGCATGGTACCGAACGTGCGCCCGAACCGTCGCCACACGGCGAAGAACTCGCGAAACACGAGCTCCCGATCCTCCAGGTTCGGGGCGCTCCGGTAGCGGGAGTATCCGGCCTGGTTCAGGAGGAACTCCGTCCCGTCGGCCAGGGTGACGTGCGGCCATGGGGCATCAGCGTTTGCAAGCATGGAGTAGCCGCTCGCCGGAGCTTCCGTCACGAGACCCGCCGCCGCAATGATCTCCTCTTCCGACGCGCTCCGCGTGTGGGCCCCCCGGCGGATCACGTCCTCCAGCTGGTGCCGATACGTCTCCAACCGCGGTTCTTCCTCCAGGTAGCGGTCGACCGTGTCGGGCCCGAGCGACAGAATCTCCGGCTCCAGGAAGCTGGCGGCCTCTGAGAAGCGTGTGGCCACCAGGCCGGCCCTCTGCTCCATCCCGGCGGTGCTCCCCACGCGGGTGTCCTCGTGATACCGCATCGAGGCATACGAAGCGGCCCGGTACATTTCCTTCATCGCCCGCCCGTGAAGCTGCAGGCACTCAAGCAGGCGCGACGGTCCCTCGGCCAGCGTGTCCTGGAATGCTCGCAGGTCTTCCACGTCGCTCTGAATGGAAAGCAGGGCCTCATTCCATTCCTTCTCGCCCGCGTAGATGTCCTCGAGGCTCCACCTGTTTCGGTCATCGCCCGCATTCATCCCGCTTCGCCTCTCCCGATAGCGTTTCCCGGCTCCTCTTCGATGTAGGCCCTCGCTCAACATACGGCCTTGCGGTGCTTCGGCGACAAGGGGCCGGTGCGGGCCGGATCGGCGGCGGGCCCCTGTCGATCGCAGGCCGCGGAGTGCAGCTTGAACAGCGCCAAGCCCCGATCCACTGGCTGCTCGCGACGGGAGGTACCGATGCGAATCACAAGTCTCGAGGTGTACCGGGTGGACCTTCCGCTGCGCGAAGGCTCATACAACTGGTCGGGCGGCAAATCGGTGCAGGTATTCGATTCGACCGTCGTCCGGATCACGACAGATGAGGGCCTCGAAGGCATCGGTGAAGTCTGTCCTCTCGGTCCGGTCTACCTGCCCTCGTTCGCTGAGGGCGCACGGACCGGAATCCGGGAGCTCGCGCCCGACCTGATGGGCCTGGATCCGCGCCAGCTCGGCGTCCTGAACCGCGCCATGGACGCAGCCATGAAGGGACACCCCTACGTGAAGTCTCCCATCGACATGGCCTGCTGGGACCTGCTGGGCAAGGCGACGGGACTGCCGGTCTCCGAGCTCCTCGGGGGACGGGTGGGGCCGGACTTCGTGCTGTACCGGGCTATTTCACAGCAGTCTCCCGACGAGATGGCAGCCCGTGTGCGAGAGTACCGGCGCGAGGGCTACCGGCGTTTTCAGCTCAAGGTCGGGTCGGATGTGGAGACCGACATCGCGCGGATCCGGGCCGCGGCCGAGGAACTGAGTCCGGGCGATATCCTGGTGGCCGATGCCAACACCGGGTGGCTTAGGCACGAGGCGCTGCGCGTGGCGCGATCGGTCAGGGACGTGGACGTGTATATCGAGCAGCCGTGCATCTCCTATGAAGAGTGCCTCGGAGTCCGCCGACATATCGACCACCCCTTCATCCTCGACGAATGCATCGACTCAGTGGATTCCCTGGTCCGGGCCTGCACGGACGCTGCGGCCGACGTGGTCAATCTGAAGATCAGTAAGCTTGGCGGCCTGAGCCGGGCCAGGCAGGCACGGGACCTGTGTGCCGCCACGGGGCTCGGGATGACGATCGAGGATACATGGGGGGGAGACATCGTGACGGCGGCGATCGCACACCTGGCCCACTCCACGCCGACTCGCCACCTGTTCACCGCCACGGACTTCAACAGCTACGTGACCGTCACCATCGCGGACGGCGTTCCGGCCCGAGAGAACGGTCGTCTGGCTGCGCCGGATCGGCCGGGTCTGGGCGTGCAGCCTCGGATGGAGGTGCTGGGCGAGCCGGTGTTCGTGGTCCGGGCCTGACGGACTGAACCTCCTCCGGCCTGGGCGGGTTCTCGGCAAGGACCGTCATGCACGTGCCACACAGCCGCTCGGTCTTGAGATCCACCTCCTCCACGAACGTCGCCGCGTGCATCACGCACTCGAAGTTCGGGCAGTGGGTCAGGCCCAGGATATGACCCGCCTCGTGCACGACTTCCTTGACGGCCCGGTCGACCAGCAGGCTCTCGTCTGCCGGCAGTCCGTAGAACTCGTTGCGCAGCCGATGCGTGGAGACGACCGAGCCGCGCCCGTTCAGCTGTGCCTGGCCGAATACGAAGGTGAGGACGGGGATGAAGAGGTCGACGCGAGTGATCCCAACCCACCGAGCCCCGTCTGACGGTGCGGCGCGCAGGATGCCGGCCAGGATCAGAGTCGCGTTGTACTGACGTCGATCGGCTGCGTAGTAGTGCGGAAGGTCGATTCGTATCTCCTTCTTGCCCACATCGAGGGGTAGCACGGCCTGCACCCGGGGCAAGAGGAGATCACCCCACGGAGGATCGTAGCCGTTGAGGAATCCGAGGTTCAGCGCACCCCGTCTCACGACGATCGCTCGATCCCGTAGCGCTCCAGCTTGTGATAGAGAGTCCCACGGTCGATTCCCAGGACTCTCGCGGCTCGGGTGATGTTGCCCTTCTCGTGCCGCAGCACCGTTCGGATATGGTCCCGCTCCATCGAAGCGAGCGTTAGCTCCGACTCCGCCCTCGGACGCCGCTCGACGTGGAGCGGGAGGTCCTCGGGCTCGATCTGCGGCCCCGTGCCCACGACCATGGCCCGTTCGATGGCGTTCTCCAGCTCCCGCACGTTCCCTGGCCATCCGTAGGCCATCATCATCGAGTCGGCTTCGGGCGACACCTGCTTGACCGGCTTACCCATCGCGTGAGCATACTTCTCCACGAAGTAGCGGGTCAGTTCGGGTATATCTTCCTTCCGGGCCCGCAATGGAGGTACATCGATCACGAAGACATTGATGCGATAGTAGAGATCCTCCCGGAAGGTGCCCTCCTGAATCAGCGATTCCAGGTCCTGGTTCGTGGCACACACCAACCTGAAGTCCGAGGTGATCTCTCGGTTCCCACCCAGCCTGTGGAACTGGTGCGTCTCGAGCACGCGGAGGAGATCCACCTGCATCTTGGATGTGACATCGCCGATCTCGTCCAGGAAGAGCGTCCCTCCGTTGGCCAGCTCGATCTTGCCCTTTCTCCTATACTGGGCGCCCGTGAACGCCCCCTTCTCGTGGCCGAAGAGTTCGCTCTCCAGCAGGGTCTCCGGGATGGCTCCACAATTGACCGCGACGATCGGGAAGAACCGTCGCTCGCTCTGAGCGTGTATCGCTCTGGCGATCAGCTCTTTGCCCGTACCGCTCTCACCCCGAATCACGACTGTCGCGTCCGTTCGGGCCACCGTCGCAATGAGGTCGAGCACGTGCTTCATGCGCGGGCTGTCCCCGATGATAGGCGACGGGAGCATGAGCTCCGTGACTTTGGCCTTCAAGCGAACGTTTTCCTGGTGAAGCTCGCGCTGCTTCAGTGCGTTGCGGACCGTGTTCGACAGCTCGTCCGGGTCCACCGGTTTGGTGATGTAGTCGAATGCGCCGAGCTTGAGGGCCTCGACCGCCGTCTCGACAGATGCAAAGGCCGTCAGGATGATGACCGCTACGTCGCGGTCGATCTCTCGGATGCGCTTCTCCAGCGTGATTCCGTCCATCCCCGGCATCTTGAGGTCCACCAGCACGATGTCGAACGGCCCCGCGTGCATGCATTTCAGCGCCGCCTGTCCGTCCTCCGCGGTCTCGACCTTGAATCCGTCCTCGGTGAACCAGTCCCGGAGCGAGTTCCTGACGGACGGCTCGTCATCTACGATCAGGATCTTCTTGCCGTTCCTCATGAGTTCCACTCGTCCATTCCGGTCGTGGCCGCGGCGGCCCCGACGGCCTGGGGCTCCCGGGGCAGCACGATGTGAAATGTCGTTCCATGTGCCGGCTCCGACTGGACTCGTATGCTACCGTCGTGGCGCCGGACGATTCCGTAGACGACCGCCAGACCGAGCCCCACGCCCTTACTCTCCGGCTTGGTGCTGAAGAACGGGTCGAAGATGCGGCCTCGAATGGCGTCCGGGATTCCGGGACCGGAGTCGCGGACGCGGAGCACGACCGCGTCGTCGGCGCGCCCTTCAGGCTCTCGCGTCTCCAGCGTGATCACTCCGCCCTCGGGCATCGCCTCGACCCCGTTGATGAGGAGAGCGAGAAGGGCCTGGACGATCTGGTCTTCGTCACACGACAGGCGATCGTCGGAGAGGTCGAACTCGGTCTCGAAGCGGACTGACCCGAGGGCCATGTGATGCTCGGTAAGCTTCACCGCACGCTCGACGAGTTCATGCAGGTGTCCGGGGCGGAACTCGTGCGGGGACTCGCGGGCGTACGTCAGGAGATCCTGAACGATGCGTCCGCAGCGCATCCCCTCCGCGCGGATGAGATCCAGCTCCTCATCGATCTTCTCCTTATCGGGGCCGGCCGGGAGCTCACGGTCGATCTTGCGCTGGATGACCTTGGTGTAGGTTACGATCCCCGATAGAGGATTGTTGAGCTCGTGTGCAACCGTGGCAGCCATCCGGCCGAGAGAGGCTGCCTTCTCGACCTGGATCATCTGCTGGCTCATCGCCCGCAGCTCAGCGGTCTTCTGCCTGACCCGCTCCTCCAGCGTGTGGGACCATTTCCTGAGCTCGGCGTCGGCTCCCTTGAGGTTCGTGGCCATGGCGTTGAACGATTTCGCCAACTGGCCGAGCTCGTCGTTCCGGTCCATATCGATGGAGACGTCTAGATTCCCGGCCGCGAGGGCTTCCGTTCCCTTTTGCAGTTTGCTCGCCGGGACGTGCACGGAGTTGTAGACGATCAGGGCGATGAGAAGGGCCGCTAGGAGCACGATGGCCAGCACGATCTGAGCGCTTCTCACGCTCGCGCCGCGCATGGCCGCGTCTACGCCGGCCATCGACAGCTGCACGTCCAGGACTCCGAGTACCCGCTGGTCGGGATCGTGACAGGAGGCAGCAGAGCACCCTTCGGCGTTCAGGATGGGATTCAAGATGCCCAGGACGCGGATCCCGTTTCGCTCCGTGTAGATGCGGGAGCGGCTGGCGTCCGGCAGCTCCGTCGGTCTCTGGTCGCGCACGTGGCAGCCGTTGCAGGCGTCATCATCGGTCGAGAGCTGCTGGCCCACTTCCGTCTCGACGCTCGAGAAGCTGATCTCGCCGCGGTCGTTGTAGATCCGGATCAGTTCCATCCCCGGCTCGCCACCGAGCTGGCGGAGGGCCCGGCGAATGTGATCCCGCTGCTTATCCATCATCTCAGCGACGAGGGTCTGCTTGATGAAGCTGCTGGCCCTGAACGCCTCCTCGCTGAGGAGATCGCGAGTGAGATCTTCGCGGTACTTATTGTTGACCGCGGCGTATACGAAGAACGTGCCAAGGACCGAAACGCAGAGGATCGCGAACAGTCGGAAACTGATCGAGGAGCGGAGCGCCGCGGGCCAGTCTGGCCTGCCCATAGAGCACCTCAAAGGAGGGTCGCGAGGCTCGCCGCGACCGTTGGGTGCACGGGGGGGAGGTGCACCATGTTGCGGTCAGGTATCAGGACGGCTGCCGCTCTTAGAATCTACCTTTCGGAGCCCCGCCGTGCACCCCCGGAAGAGGTTTCAGTAGCGTGCGATACGGGAGATCAACTCGGCGAACGCCGCGCTTCCGAGCACATCCTCGAGGCAATGCTGGGGCGCTCCCCCATCGGCCATCAAGGAACCCAGCTGGTCTTCTACCTCCGCGCTCACCGCTCGGCGCAGGTACTCCTTGACCACACGGAGGCGGTCGGCGTACCACGCGAGCGTCTCCTCGCCGCGGATCAGGGCCGGACCGGAGGCGAGGTCCTCGGAGGGTCGAATACGCAGCAGCCACGTGCCATCGCCGGCGGTCGGCCCTGGGCGCGGGCCAGCGGTCTCTATGCGGTTGGTGTCTACGACTTCCCCCGCAATGGGCATGCGCAGGGTGACCGCCATGTGGGCGCGAGCAATCCAACCGCATGGCTGGTCACGTTCCAGTCGAATGCCCCGTCCCGTGGTCACCACCCGTCGGATGGGCTTCAGGATGTTGAGGAGCGAAGCGTCCAGGCCAGCTTCAATCAGGTCCGTCCCGTCGGAGAGCTCCCGCAGCCAGAAGTGGGGCGGTCGGTACGGGCGATCCAGGTAGACTCGGCAATCCGCGAGGAGGTGCGCGAGGTGCGCCGTGAGGGCGGGGGTCTCTTCGGCGCAGGGACGGGGCTGCTCGAGCGTGCTTCCGGCGCCTGCCGCTTCGGTATACGGCGATGGCGTAACCCGACCGCTCAACACGCGGTACAGTTCGCAGTGCTCGCAGTCGTAGTTGCATTCGCACAGCCGGTAGCTCAGTACGCCGGAAAGCGCCCAGATGCAGGGTAGTTCGTTGTCCGGCTCGTGCCCATTCTTCGGCGACTCCATGATGCCTCCAGCTCTCCCGTCCTACCTCGCTCAGGACGGGAGATCGTCCGACAGGAACACGTGTTCCGCCAGCCGCTCCCAGCCATCCTCTGAGAGGAGACGGCCGAAACCCTCGATCGGCTCACCTCCGTCCGGAAGGGTGACTCCCAGCTCGTGACTGTAGAGTTCGCTCATCCACTCGCTCGATTGTTCAGCGCGCAGGGACGCGAGCCGGTCGTCGATCAGGTTCCTGAAGCAGCGCCTGACATCCCGCGGTCGCACTTCGAACAGCCAGCCGCCGTCGTACGGGTCCGCGTTCACGATGCCGGGATCCCGGGCGACCTCGGGGTTCACGGCTTCGACCACGCCGTCCATGGGACTCAGCATTCGGATCTGCCTACCGTCCACTTCGATCGTCCATCCCCTGTCTCCCTGCCGAAGGACGCTCCCGACCTCGGGAAGAATCAGGCTTGACACTCTCCCCAGCAGCCTCTGGGCGAAGTCGTCCATACCCACTCGGACTCGACCCTCGCCTGCCGGTGCGGCCCATGAGTGCCCGCTGTGGTAGTGGTATCCGCGAGCGATGTGAAACCGCCCGCTGCGGCGAACGAGTGGCGTAGTGTCCGGCGCGCGCCCGACCAGGAAGCGCCAGAAGGCGACCAGCAGGACGAGGAACCCGATGACGATCAGGTACTCGAGGCCCTTCGTGGCGAAGATATCTGCCGAGTCCATGACCATCACGTCGCCTCCTACGCTGCGGTAGCGCGCGCGTCGATTGGTCGGGATTCTTCCAGCCTGACGGTCTGCTGGTCGAGGACCGGCATCCGGAGGACGATCCAGCGGAAGACCCAGATTTCAGCCGACAGGACTGCGAGGGTGACCACGATCTCCTGCCAGCTCGGCACGTAGCGGACCGGGGCATACCACCGGAACGCAATCATCGAGATGTTGAGGCGGTTCAGTACGATTCCGCACAGCGTTAGGACGGCGGCGGCTCCGAGCAGCCGGTCACGCCCCGATCGAAGGGCGTACAGGAACAGCCCCATGGGCAGCGCCGTGAAGCCCACGATCTCCACGAGGTACCAGGCCCCCCAGCCAGAACCGAGGAAGGGCCAACGCTGCTCGTGGACGAAGACGAGTACCTGCAGGAACAGGTACACAAAGAGGGTGCCCGCGCAGATGCGCGACAGACCGCGGACGATGGCGTGGTGTCTCGTCATGAGATCGGGACCCACCCGGTGCTTGAACACCCGGTGGGTGATGGAGCCCTCCAGGATGACCATCGAGAGCCCCGCGAACACGCTCGAGACCAGGAACAGGATCGGAATGAACTCCGAGTACCAGAGGGGGTGCAACTTGTCTCTGGCCATGAGGAACAGGGCGCCGAGACCCGACTGGTGGAGCGTAGATAATGTGATACCGAAGATGACCGCACCTAAAGTCATACCACTCAATATTTTCCGGGCTCGGTGCCAGCCTGCCCATTCCGCGATGGCGGGGGAGAACTCGATCAACTCCGCGGTCATGTAGAGCAGGAAGTGCCATGCGACGAGGAACAGCACCGAGCTGACCCCGAACGAGTTCCCGATGATCGGATTGATCACGTTCCAGGGCCGTCCGAGGTCCAGGAGCAGCGCTCCCGCGTAGAACAGGTACGCGAGGAAGCCATTGAGAACCGTGGCCCGGACGATCGGGTGGTACTTCTCCATGTGGAGGACGTAGACCATGAAGGTCACCACGTAGGCGCCGCCGGCGAAGGCGACGCCTGTAACAACGTCGAACCCGATCCACAGGCCCCACGGGTAGTCCTGGGAGAGGTTGGTGACCGAGCCCAGCCCCCGGGTGAAACGGACGACCAGGATCGCCGCCGCGGTGATCATGATGGTCGCGGTGATCAGATTGAACGGCGTAAGCACCTTACCCCTCGGCCGGAGCTCTCCGACCAGGAAGCGGGCGAACCGATGGAACTCGCCCAGGAATCCGGGTACGGCCGGCGCCTGTGTGGCCATCTCAGATCTCCCCGTCGTCGGGATGGGCAGGGGCCGTAGCCCGGCTCACGGCCAGGAGCAACGGTGGGAACAGCGTGAGAACGAACGGCACCGCATACAGGAACTCCTTCGTCAGGTCGGGATAGGGCGTCTCCCCGAGGTCAGTTCGAAAGCCGATCTGATCGAATGGAACCGAAGAGAGATACAGGACGTTAGTTCCCCCGGCCTCGTGCTCTCCGTACACGTGGTGCACGTACTTGTCGGGTTCCGCGTAGATCTTCCGGTATGCCAGCTCGAGCATCTCGGCCCGCGATCCGAACGTGGTGCAGCCCGCGGGGCATTTCTCCACGCACGCCGGGACCCGGCCTTCCTCGAGGCGCTCCCAGCACATGCGGCATTTCTGTATTCGGGGATTCGCACTGTCATACTCGAACTTCGGCACGTCGAAGGGGCAGGACAGCATGCAGAACCGGCATCCCATGCACTTCTCGCCCCGCCAGATCACGGGCCCGTCCTCGGTTTTGTGCATGGCCTGGGTCAGGCAGGCTGAGGCGCACGCGGGCTGCAGGCAGTGCATGCACTGGCGCTTGACGTTGACGGTTCCCTTCTCCGTCTCGTAGCGGTTCATGACCGTCCACTGACCTTCGCTGGTCGTGCGCTCCACGCCCGGCTCCACGGAGGACGGAGGAGCGGGCAGGTCGTTGGCCTCGGCGCACGCGGTCTCGCAGAACCTGCACCCCAGGCACCGGGTCGTATCCACCAGGATGGCCATCTGGTCCTCGCCCCGGCTCCCGGTCTTGCTCCGGCTGACCGGCGAGGCATGGGCCAGGTTCCGGCCGGCCAGCGTCGAGCCGGCTGCCAGGCACAGGGTCTTCACCGCGGACCGTCTACGCATCGGAGGCCTCCCTCAGGATCTCCGGGATTCTGAAACCACCGTCGATTCCGTACGCCACCTGGGCCTCGACCGACAACTCAACCGGCCAGGAACTTCTCCGCGAAGTCGTCCCAGGCCGCCTGGTCGCAGGCGTCGAGGGCCGCGCTTGGGATGTCGCCACCGTCGGCCATGGCCAGCCCGATTTCGTGCCCGGGTCCGTTGGAGACGAAGTAGTCTCGCATGGCCCGGTAGCGCTCACGGGTCCAGTCGATGGCGCTGCGCCCGATCATCCAGTCCGGAAGGACCTCGGAGATACTCTCTGGAACCATCACCACGCTCCACTGCCCTCGTCGGGTCGCGAGATCGTCCCAGTCCGTGGCGCCCGAGCTCTGCGATTGCGCCGCCGCGACGCGTCCGGCCAGGGGTGAGCGGACCGCCATGGACCGGTCCCCGGACCGAATCGTCAGGAGCTCCTCGTTCTTCGAGACGCTCGCGCCGGGTTCCGGAGCTACGACTTCCGCATCGGGCCCGGCCAGCGCGAGCAGCATGGGATGCACGCCGAGCTCCACGTTACCGCTCGGCCGAACGTGACCCCAGGTGAAGGTAGGCTGCACGAAGACCCCTCGTGGGAGCCGATCGATCAGCGAATGGACGGGCACGGCCGAGCGAGCGGGTCTCACGGTGGAGATCCCGCCCGGGCTGTGCACTCGGATGTAGTGTCCCGTCGCGATGACCGCGACGGCTACGATCAAGAAAGCGGCGCCAAGCATGGTGTCCTCCCCGGCAGCGCTCGGACTTCCCGGAGCGCGTCGATTCAATTGCGCGTCATGTTCCGGTAGCCGGCGGCGCGAAGCCGTTCTACCCAGTTCCTGGGCAATGGTGGTGCCATGGACTGGGCGACTGAAGGGGGCGCTCGTAAACTGTTGCAGCGTAGCGGCTTCAGAGGCTGCCATGCGATGCCGCGAGAGCCTCGTGCCTGGCCCGACCGTAGGGAACTTCGACAGCTAGGGACGTTGAATCAGTGGATTCCCGCCTCAATCTGCTCCCGCACAACGGCTTATCCGCTTGTAGAATATTCCGACACCTGGCTGTGGAATTTCGCCACGGCCAGGCGGGGCATTCCGCGACGCCGCCATCGATCCCGTCGTCGAGTTCTCCTACGCGGAGCGGAGTACTTGCTGGCCAGCTGACGGAGCGGCACTTTGCCGCGTCCGTTGTGGGTGGACCGCCGCTCCGTCGGTGGTCATGAGGTGCAGGTCACAAGCCACTTCATTTCAAGAGAGCCACCGTGGATTCCCACGACCCTCGGGAACTGCAGGCGACCCGGCCGCTCGTGCATCACCCGGCGGTCCGGATCCTCATGGTGCTGGCCCTGCTGTTCATCTTCCTCCTCGGGGTGAACGGACTCGGAGACGCCTTCAAATCGCTGGGGCGCGGACTCCTGGACTCCTTCTTCGCCGCGACCGAGAACCCGTTCATGGGCCTGATGGTCGGGATCCTGGCCACGACGCTCGTGCAGAGTTCATCGGTCACGACCGCGCTCATCGTCGGTCTCGTTGCGGCGCCGGAGAACCCTCTCCCCATCGCCAACGCGGTTCCCATGATCATGGGCGCGAACATCGGGACCACGGTCACCAATACGATCGTCTCAATGGCCCATATGGCGCGAAAGGACGAGTTCTACCGGGCATATTCGGTGGCCACCTGCCACGACTTCTTCAACTACCTGGCGGTGTTGATCCTGCTGCCGCTGGAGATGGCCACGGGATACCTGCAGAAGACCGCGACCTGGCTCTCATCCTCGCTCACGGGCGTGGGGGGAGTGGACTACGACAGCCCGATCAAAGGGGCTCTGAAGGCTGCCCTGAAGCCCATCAAGTCGACTCTGGAGCTCGTCTCGGAGTCTCCGAAGGTACAGGCCACGCTCCTGATCATTGTGTCTGGGCTGCTCATCTATTTCGCGCTGATGTACCTGGTGAAGGTGATGCGGACCGCCATGAGCGAACGGGTGGAGACCCTGGTTGCCCGCGGTCTGAACCAGTCACCCGTGGTGGCGATCATCGTCGGAATCGTGGTGACCGTGATGGTGCAGTCGAGCTCGATCACGACATCGCTCCTCGTCCCGCTCGCGGGGGCCGGGTTGCTCACCCTGGAATCCGCCTTCCCAATTACCATTGGCGCCAACCTGGGCACGACCGTGACGGCTTTCCTCGCCGCGCTCGCCGTGACGGGACCGAACGCCATCGCGGGGGTGACCATTGCGCTGGTGCACCTGCTGTTCAATCTCTCGGCGACCATCCTGATCTACCCCGTGCCCAGGATTCGCGAGATTCCCTTGAAGGCGGCCCGGAACCTCGCGCGGCTGGCCGTGAGGTCCAAGCCGCTGGCGATCGCCTACGTCGTCATCCTCTTCTATGGTCTACCCGCCCTGTTCGCCGTCCTGGACCGGGCGCTGTAAACGGAGGTATTCGATGCTGAAGGAACTGCTCTCCATCTTCCGCGCCGGCGAGCCGCTTGCCGAAATGGGCGACAATTTCGGCAAGATGATCGGCCTGACGTATGACATGACCGTGCAGGCGAGCCGCGTCTATTTCTCGGACAGGTTGCAGGCAGACGACCGGACGGCCGTGTACAAGGCGGACGTGAAGGTCAACAAGCTCGAGCGAAAGATCCGAAAGCAGGTCATCGCGCATCTGTCGCTGGCGTCGGAGAGGGCCTCCGTACCCTACTGCCTGCTACTGATGAGCCTGGTGAAGGACGTGGAGCGGATAGGAGACTATGCCAAGAATCTCTCCGAAGCTCGAGACTACCACCCGGCGGCTCTGCCCGAAGACGAGATCATGCACGAGATGCGGGAGATCGCGGGCGAGATCGAGGCCAGCTTTGCAGAAATCGCCGATGTTTTCGAGACGTCGGATCACGAGCGCGCGGTGGAACTGATTCGCGAAGGCAGGGATCTCACCCGCAGGTGCGACGGAGTCGTCGGCCGGGTCGCGCGAAGCGACTACGACGCCTCCACGGCGACGTCGGCCGTCATGGGGGCGCGGTTCTACAAGAGGATCGCGGCGCACGTACTGAACATACTCTCCAGCGTGGTCATGCCGCTCCACAAGCTCGACTACTACGACGAGAAGCACCTGGCGAAGGCGCTGAAAGAGGACTGATCCAGAGCAGGTCAGGGGTACAGGAGGTACCGCGCCCGCATCCGCTCGAACCGGCTGCGGGCGCCTTGCCATCTGTCCAGGATTTCCGCCACCGGCACTCCGGCCTCGATGTCCCGGCGCAGGCGATCCGTACCGGCCAGCCGGTCGAAGGACTCGGGCCGCCACTCCCAGGCCGGACCGGCCATGGCGCGCATTTCCAGCAGCAGAGCGAGGGCTGCCCGGGTTGGATCGTACGCGGCACGATCCGTCACCTCGAGCCGGATGCCGGGGATGCTGACGCCCTCGAACTTCTCGTCTCCTGCTCCCACCGGCGTGAAGTTCACCGCCGCGAAGCGCACACCCGGGAGTGCATGTGCTTCGACCGCCCGCTTTAGGGCCTCCCCGTCGACCCACGGAGCGCCGATCTGCTGGAAAGGCCGGTCCGTACCCCGGCCCACGGATACCCCGGTACCTTCCAACAGGCAGGTGCCGGGATAGTGAGAAGCGCTCTCCAGGTCCGGCATGTTGGGCGAGGTAGACGTCCATGGTAGCGAGGTATCATCGAACCACTGTGAGCGCCGCCAGCCGGCTGAGGGGACGACCCGGAGGTCGATTCCGAGGCCGGACTCGGCGTTGAACATCAGGGCCAATTCGCCGACCGTCATGCCGTGGCGCATCGCCACCGGAAGCGGCCCGACGAACGACGCAAAGCCCTCATCCAGGACGTTCCCCTGCACGTGCTGGCCCCCAATGGGGTTCGGTCGATCCGCCACCACGAACCGGAGGCCGTGCACGGCCGCCGCCCGCATGGCTTCCGTCATCGTCGAAACGTAGGTGTAGTAGCGAGCGCCGATGTCCTGAACGTCGAAGACGAGTGCGTCCAGTTCCTCCAGCAACGCCTCGTCCGGGGCCCGGCGCTCTCCATACAGGGAGTGAATGGGAAGGCCCGTCGGCTTGTCCGTATCGTCGCTCACCGCCTCTCCGGGACCGGCCCCTCCCGTCAGCCCGTGCTCGGGGGACAGCAGCACCACGACGTCCACGCCCGCTCGGAGCAGCAGCTCGGCGGACGACGTTCCGTCCCTCCCCCGCCCGGTATGATTCGTGATCAACCCCACCCGACGGTCGCGGAGGAGATGCGCGGAGTCCGCGGCCAAGACCTCGATTCCGGGAACGACTTCCGTCGATTCCGGCGCACCGGGCGAGCACGCCGCCAGTTGAAATCCGATCCAGCCGCTGCCCAGGACCAGGAGGAAGCCCCAGGCCTTCCCGGTCGCCTGTTTGAAGCCCCGCTGCGTCATTAGGTTTTGACCCTGTCCCCAGCCCGATTCAAGAGACGGACACCACTCGAGGAGTAAGCGACATGGCGGCTACCCGGCGGGCAAGTCCAGGGCATGTATTCCTCGTGGCGGCTGCCCTCGCTTCCGCGGGCTGTTCGGGCTCGGGGGACGACTACCCGGATCGAGTAGAGATCTGGAGGACCTCCTTCGGCGTCCCGCACATTCTCGCGGACGACCTCGGGGCCATGGCATTCGGCCTGGGATGGGCCCACATGGAGGATTACGGCCACCTGGTGGTCGATCGCCTCACGATGGTCCGCGGAGAGAAGGCCGTGATCGGAGGCGAAGAGCACGTCGAATCCGACTTCTGGTGGCGCCGGCGCTACGAGCAGGCTCTCGAGGCGTATCCCGGCCTCGCTCCGGATGCCCGACTGCTCTACGAAGGATACGCCGCGGCCGTGAATCGCTTCATCGAGCAACACCCCGCACGCGTTCCAGAATGGGCCGAGCCCCACTTCGGCGGCGTCGACGTCGCCGCGCATTGGGTGGATGAGACCCTGGACGGAGCCACGCGGAGGTTTCTCTCGAGCCAGGCGGAGCGACGCGCCGAGCGTGATTCAGCCGCGACGTCCGGCGACGGCTCGAATGCCTGGGCCCTGGGGCCGTCACGGACCGCGACGGGCAACGCCATGCTCGTCCGGAACCCGCACCTGTCCTGGGGCGCGGGTCGCTACAGCGTGTACTACGAGGCGCACGTCACGGTGCCTGACGTCGTTGATTTCTACGGAGACTTCAGGGTCGGCTACCCGATGTACTTCAACGGGGGCTTCAACGCACACCTCGGGTGGAGCACCACCAACAACTCGCCAGACGTGGAGGAGTTCTATGCCCTTCGCGTCGACCCCAGTGACGAAGACGCCTTTCTCCTCGACGGCGAGTCGATCCCGGTCGAGCGCACCACGATCGAGGTGCGGATCCGCGGAGACTCCCCCGCCGATACCTTGGTCGTTTCGCGCGAGTTCCTGGATACGGAGATCGGCCCCGTGATCGAGCGCACGGCCGACACGCTGTACGTGGTCCGCTCGGCGGATTGGGGCGAGTATCGGCGCACCGAGCAGTTCCTGCGCATGATGCAGGCCCAAAGCCTCGAGGAATGGAAGGACGCGATGCGTCTCCGGGCCATGAAGGAATCCAGCTTCACGTACGCGGACGCAGCGGGGAACATCTTCTATGTCTGGAACGCCGCAATTCCGGCGCTCCCGCATCCATCGGGGCGGGACACGGTCGCGATTCCGATCACGTCGAGGACGCAGGTGTGGCAGGACCTGGTGCCGTTCGATTCGCTTCCGCAACTGCTGAATCCGGAATCGGGTTACCTGCACAACGAGAACGACTCGTTCCACTACTCCAACTTCGAGTCACAGATCGAGCCTCCAGCAATCCAGGCGGCCTGGCCGGACCGCCGCCTGCGGCTGAGGAGCCAGCTCGGGCTCGAGCTTCTGCGTTCGGCCGATGGGGTGACGCTCCAAAGGCTGATCGAACTCAAGCATTCACCGCGTATGCTCATGGCCGATCGTGTGAAAGACGACCTGGTCCGGGCCGTCCGGGCGAGTGGGCCACCCGGTGACGTCCTCGCCGCCATCGACATGTTGGAGACATGGCCGAACACCTCCGAGGCATCCAGTCGTGGAGGCGTTCTGTTCGATATGTGGGTGGGCACGTACGACGAGATGGGAGGCGACTACGCAGCCGAGTGGACGCCGGCCGCGCCGTTGGAGACGCCCTCCGGCATCGGCGACCCCGCTCTCGCCGCCCGCGCGTTCGAGGTGGCCGTGCGTCGCACGATCGACGAGTTCGGGAGCTTCGACGTGAGCTGGGGGGATGTGCACCGCGTCCGCTGGGGAGGCGTCGACGAGCCGGTCAGTGGCTGCCCATCATATCTGGGATGCTTCCGGCATCTGGCCTTCGATACTGACGAAGACGGCATGCGCAGGGCGTACAGCGGGGACGCGTGGATTATTGCCGTGGAATTCGACACGCCTCCCCGCGCCTTTTCCGTCCTGGTGTTCGGTCAGACCGGCGATCCAGACTCTCCGCACTATCGGGACCAGGCTTCGATGTTCGCTCGCGCGGAGCTGAAGCCCGTCCGGTTTACGGAGGAGGAGATCGAGGCGGACCTGGTGAGCAGGTACCGGCCCGGGCAGTAGTCGCAGCCCGCGTCGAGTCGGAGCACCCTCGACCTCAGGGGCGGTCAGGGTGTATTGTGGGAGTAGGGACAGGCCCGGGCCCACCGGGTCGCCGCCGACGCCGCGCGCCCCTCCCCCGGGAGCGCCCTCGCTCGTCGCGCCGCAGGCTTCGAGCTCGCCGAACCGCAGCAGGGAGGAGAGAGAGATGGCCTACCGAATCCGCCGGGTGGAGTACTACTACACCACGGTCGAGGACCAGCCGGGCGAAGCGTACAAGCTCCTGTCTCGATTGGCCTCCCTGGGTGTCAACCTTCTCGCGTTCACCGCGATCCCCGTGGGGCCGATTCGCACCCAGATGACCTTATTCCCCGAGGATTCGGGCCGGTTGGAAGCGGCGGTGTCGGGCGCGGGAATGACGATGGACGGGCCTCACCCGGCATTGCTGGTCCAGGGAGACGACGAGCTGGGCGCCCTGGTGGACGTGCATCAGCAGCTCTTCCAGTCGCGCGTCAACGTCTATGCGTCCACAGCGGTCACCGATGGGAAGGGTGCCTACGGCTACGTCCTTTACATCCGGGCGGAAGATTACCCGAGGGCGGTGGCAGCGCTCGAGGTGTAACGCGCGAAATGCCGCAGTCGGGGAGGCGGGATTTGGAGTCGAGCGCAGCGAGACATTGAGCACGCGCAGCGTGCGAGTTACCCGCGGCCTTCAGTCGGGGAGGCGGGATTTGAACCCGCGGCCCCTGGCTCCCAAAGCCAGTGCTCTGCCGGACTGAGCTACTCCCCGAAACCTGCTATTCTGACGCGGCCCGCCACCGGCGGGTCAGCGTCGTCCTCATCCGCAGCCGGAGCGACTCCAGACGACGGCTACGGCAACAATTGCCAGTAACGACAGGACCTAGGCCATCAGGTCTTCTCCATCGCGAGAGGGGTTGAAAGCGGGCCAAAGATGACATGCCGCCGGGGTACGCGCCATACGACCGCTTTGTTCCCAACCCGCGGCGCTTCTCCGGAGTTCCGCACCCGGCCGACCGACTCCTTCAATCTACAGCCTATGATCCGGCAGCTTCTCGCGCCCCGACCCTGAATCGACGGATGGCGGCGGCCCCCTCGAAGAGCAGCCAGATCTCGAGAACCAGAATCGCGCCTCCGACGGCGGTCAGGACCACCTGGTCGTCTCCGATGAAGCGAACGAGGTTCAGAATCATGGCCCATGTGGTCATGAAGAGGAGGAACACCATCGGAACGGCCGTTACCCACGCCCTTCTGCCGAGTTTGAGAAGGAACAGGGTGACCACCAGCAGGCTGAGTCCTGCGAGCAGCTGGTTCGTCGTGCCGAAGAGAGGCCAGAGCCGCATCCCGCCTGCCCCACGGTCTAGCCCTAGGGCCAGGAGGGCGCAGGTCGAGACGGCGATGAGCGTGGCCACCCACCGGTTCTGAACCGCCTTCAGCCGGTACTCGACCCCGAGCTCGGCAATGATGTAGCGCTGTAGGCGCACACTCGTGTCGAGCGTGGTGGCCGCAAAGCTGATGACCACGACGGCGGCGAAGATCGTCGCTACCCGGTGCGGGATTCCGAGTCCCTCGGCGAGCACTCCGACCCCGTTGACGAACGCGGTGGTTGCCCCGGCTGAAGCCGCGGCCCAGGACCCGTAGTGGGCGTGCCAGCCTTCGACCCCCACGAACAGAGCGAATCCTGCCGTCGTGGCCAGGATCGAGGTCAGGGCAAGCGCACCCTCTCCGAGCGCCCCACCGTAGCCCACGTAACGGGCGTCCGGTTCCAGGTCGAGTTGCTTGGAAGAGGTTCCGGATGCTACCAGACCATGGAAACCGCTGATCGCGCCGCAGGCTATGGTGATGAACAGGAGCGGAAACCAGCTGGGTGCGTCGGCCGGCAGGTTGGTGTTCACGGCCGGTGCCACCACTTCGGGATTCGTGACGATCACGCCGGCCCCGATGATGCCCAGTGCTACGAACAGCTGGTGCCCGTTCACGTAGTCCCGCGGCTGCAGGAGGAGCCAGACGGGCAGCACGCTGGCAAAGAACGTGTATACGAAAAGGAGAACGATCCACCCCACCCGCTGGCCGTCCGCTGCCGCCGCCCCGGCAGCGGCACCGGCATCCCCTCCCGCCGCTGACACCTGAGCTGCGGTGGGCGAGAGCCCGAGGAAGTCCGGCAACGTCATGGGTACGTACTGGCCCAGCCAGATGAGGACGTACAGCACCGCCAGGGCCATGAGCGAGGGCACCAGGATCCCCGCCCCGGTACGGTAGATCAGCACGCCCACGATCAACGCGACGACCAGGCTGCCCCAGACGGGCAGGACGGCCCCCGGGTTGGCCATGAACAGGTTCGCGATGATCACCGCGAACACGGCGTTCACCATAAGCAGAAGGAAGAAGATCAGAAGGAGGAACAGGACCCTCGCCCGATCGCCCACGATCGATTCGGCTAGCGTGCCGATCGAGTTCCCCTTGTGCCGGGTGGAGATCCACAACGTGCCGAAGTCGTGAACCGCACCCGCGAACACCGTCCCGATCACCACCCAGAGAAACGCCGGCAGCCATCCCCAGATCACGGCGATCGCGGGTCCGACGATGGGCGCGGCTCCGGCGACGGAGGTGAAATGGTGTCCGAAAAGCACGTGGCGATTGGTCGGCACGAAGTCGACCCCGTCCTCGAACTCGTGCGCGGGCGTCACGAACTCCGGATCGAGCCGATAGATTCGCTGCGCGATGTACTTCGAATACAGCCGGTAGCCGGTGATGAACGCCGTGACGCCGATGAAGAGGAGGACGATGGCGCTCATGCTTCCTCCAGCTGGGCCGTGCGAAGCCGTTGAAGCAGATCCCCCAGACCGGCGACCCCAACGGGATCGCTGTCCATCAGAGGGAGGTAGCCGATCGGCCAATCTCCGAATCGATTCCGGATGTCGGCAAGGTGCAGAGCTTCCCTGTCCCGCCGCCGCCTGAGAAAGGGGTCGCTCGTCTCAGCCGGCAGGACCTGGTTCACGATCACCCCTCCCACCGGAATGGCGTGCGTCGCGAGAGCGGTCATGATCCGGTGCGTTTCCAGGATCGGAAGGCGCTCTGCCAGGGTCACGAACACGAAAGAAGTCCGGGCCGGATCGACGAGGACGCTCCTGGCTCTCCGGAACCGGTCCCTGCGCTCCTCCAGCGCATCGAGCACGGAATCGCCACCCTGTGCGTCGGCGCCGGCCGCCTCGCCCGCTACGTTCCGCCACATCTTCCCCAGCGCCCCCACCTTCCGCCTTCGCGACACGAGGCCCTCGAGCCAACCGGTCATGGCCTCCGGTAGAGACAGGAGGCGGAGCGTGTGTCCCGAGGGAGCCGTATCGAACACGATTCGGTCGTAGTCAGCGGCATCCAGGATCCGGGTGAACCGGTCGAACACCGCAGCCTCCTCAGCGCCCGGCGAGCCGCGGGCCGCTGCAAGCTGGCTCTCTATCTCGTTGATGAGCCGGGGAGGAGCGGCCTCCTCGATCCGGGACCGCACCTCCTCCATGTAGCGATCGGTTTCCGATTCCGGATCCAGTTCCAGGGCCCACAGCCTGTCCTCGACCCAGGTGGGTTGGGGTCCCAGCGACACGCCGAGGGCATCACCGGCAGAATGGGCCGGGTCGGTAGACACGAGCAGCGTGCGGCGGCCATCGGCTGCCGCTTCGAGGGCCACGCCGGCTGCCACCGTGGTCTTCCCCACCCCGCCCTTTCCCCCGACCAACAGGATCGGGCGGCCGAGGGCCTCGGCTAACGTCGGCATGGCTTTGCGCTGCAGATCAGCAGCAACGGAAGCCTCCTTCAGGCGGCTGCTCGAGCCCGAGCCTGAGGTGCCACTGGTGGAAGCTCTCCAACGCTTCGGGCAGCAACTCCAAAGTGTAGAACTGCACAGGGCTCGGGATCCCCAGCAGATCAGCGACGCTCACCAGGTAGAACAGGTCTCGCTGGCGCAGGTACTCGCGGTGGATCTCCCTGCGATAGGGAGCG
>CAJIAC010000025.1_pt1 | contig 59502 bp, 54 predicted proteins | sample 9198961 | NCBI WGS metagenome assembly CAJIAC01 (sample SAMEA7708276, study PRJEB35096) | sediment metagenome | biome: marine neritic benthic zone biome [ENVO:01000025]; feature: sediment [ENVO:00002007]; material: shallow marine sediment [ENVO:03000034] sea grass bed [ENVO_01000059] ... | reverse complement strand
GTGACCGCGTAGCTCACGGCGGGCGCCAGCTCGACGTACCCCCCCGGTGCCTGGAACCCGGCGACTCGCACGCCCGCGAGCCACACTGCGGTCGCCGCGAGAAGCTGGAAGAGGAACTTGGTGCGCGGTCTGAATTCCTGGCGATCATCCAAGAGGCCGACGAGACTCATGGCCATGGCTCCGAGGATCACCGGCTGGAGCAGGACGTACTCGTCCATGTGCTGGGCCGCCAGCCCAGACGCAAGGCCGACGACCACCCCAGCTAGGAGGATCCCGCCGACAATCGCCAGGCCCCCTACCTTGGCCACGGGTTCTGCGCTCGCATCGTGCCGGGGCACCTGGGCGAGGCCCCAGGCCGGAGCCCGGCCACGCATCCAGTAGGCAAGCATAGCTGTGACGCCGAGCGCCAAGAGGAACGACACAGCGAACAGCCCCGCAGCACCTGCCGGTTCGGACAACTGGCGAATCATCCGTAATGCTTAGGGCTTCGAACCGTCCGCGTCAACGGTTTGAGGCCCAGAAACCCACAATATGTTGGGGTCATATTGGTCATGGGACGCTACATGTGGTGGTCAGACGAAGTCCGCCTGGCAGCAGGATGGCCGATTAGCGAGTGCTCGGTTTCGCTTCGTCTCCGGCCCGCCTGCGCGGCACGCAACCTGCCCCCCTCCTCTGCATGGAAAGCACTCAGAAGCATGCTGATACGCTACCCGTCGACAGCCACGTCTCGGTATCGGGCGAGCTGGCGGACCTACTGATCGAGTTCGCGTCCGGACTCCGACGGGCCGTCCTGTACGGCCCCCGTCATCCCGCCGTCGAGAAAGCGGCAACGGCTTTCGTCGCAAGGTATTCCCGGCGTCGTGGCGACCGCGGAACGCTGGCGATCGGAGCCGCGGGATCGCACCTCATCATCGAGGTGAGGCCGACGGTCGAACTCGCCCGCCGATTCAGCGGTGTGACGACCGGCCTCGAGCACCCGCTGCTGGGCGCCCTCGCCGACCGGCTTACGCGCCACGAGGTCGGCGAGATGGTCCTTGCAGAAGGCGTGACCGCCACGGAAATCGCGTCCATTCTAGGCTTTCTTTCAACCGACCCCCAGGAAACCGATCGGCCACTGGGCCGTGAGAGCGAAGAGTCACTGGCCGCGCTTCCCCACGTTCGGTTCCACCGCGACCACCGTCCGGAGACCCTGGCGCTCCGTGAGGCAGGGGCCGCCGACTCCGCCGACGCCGCAGGCCTGTGGTCCACGCTGGCGACTGCTGCGCTCGGACTTCCCGAGGATGGGGAAGACGCCGACGCGCCGCCGAGGGCCCCGGCCGAAGTTGCCAACGCCATAGCGGCGCGCACGGGGAACGCGGCCTTCAACCGGAGAATGTCGGCCCACCTGCTGGCCGTCGCATCCTGGCTGGGAGCTGCCGACCCTCTCGAGTCGGCCGCCCTCGCAAAGCGCTTCTCGGACCTCCTTCGCAGGCTCGACCGCCCGACGCTCACCGCGCTGCTCTCCATGAGCGAAGACGCGAACCTCAGGGCCGCGTTCCTGCGAGACGCGGCGACGGCGCTCGACGTGGACGTGGTGCTGGAACTGGTTCACGCGGCGGCGGATGGGGACTCCAGCGACATCTCGCGCTGGATGCTGCGCCTGCTGTCCAAGTTGGCCCGGCACGCGGACGGCGATTCTGGACCGGTCGCACACCGAAGCGACACCGGACTGAGGGACCAGATCAAGGCCCTCCTCACGGGCTGGGATCTGGACAACCCGAATCCCGATGAATACGAAGAAGCGCTCGCCCGGATGTCGGCGGATGCGGGCGAGCAGCCGGGGACACAGCGAACGCAATCCCGGGTATCCGGGGAGACGACCCTGGCGATGGCGCTCGAGGCGGGAGTGCAGGGTCCGGCCGTCATGCAGGCGGTGGACGAGCTACTCGGGGGAGGGAAGATAGGAATCGTGGCCCGGTACCTCGAGGCTGCCCCGGACCACGACCTCGCGGAGAGCATGTGGAGGCGGCTCGCCGAGCGACCGGTCCTGTACCGACTCATCGAGGACGAGGAGCCCGACTGGGAGATCATCGACATGATCCTCCCGCATGCGGGCCTCAACGCCGCTGAGCCATTGCTCGATCGGCTGGCGCAGGCCGATGCGCTGGCCGTGCGGCGGCGGCTGTTCGACCGTCTCTCCGGTTTGGGTTCCGGCGTAGCCGACTCCGCCGTGCTCTGTCTGCAAAGACCCGACGACACCCCTTGGTACGTGCTGCGCAACGTCCTGTCCCTGCTCGCGATGTTCGATCAGTGGCCGACGGGATTCGATCCGACCGCACTTACGCTTCACGAAAACCCCCAGGTACGGCTGGAGGCTACTAAGCTCTGCCTGCGCATCCCCGAGATCCGGGACAGTGCCCTTCCCAGGGCCCTGGCCGACAAAAACACGCGCGTGGCAGCGGTGGGGATCATCGAGGCCGAGAGAGGGTTCCCGCCCGACGCAGAGCCTCTGCTGGCGCGCATCGCGCTGGACGAGGAGGGACGTCTGGCCGAGTTCCGAACGCATACGATCCGGGCACTCGCTCGCGTGGACACGCAGGGCGCCCGGGACGTACTCATGGAGATCGCTGCCCCGCGGCGCAAAGGACTCCGACGGACGCTCCCAGAAGCCGGACCCGAGCTCCTTGCGGCCCTGGGCGGGCTGGCCGAGCACTGGAAAGGCGACCCGGACGTACAGGCAATCCTCGAACTGGCTCGTGCGTCGGGCGATCCCGAAGTCAGGAAGGCGGCGGAATGAACAGTGTGACGCACCCGTCGAGCTTCCTACTGGCCCTCGGCCACCTGATCGAGATCTCCGCCGAGGACGAAGTCGACCTGAACGCGCGCAAGCAGGCGGCGGACCAGATCGAGGCGGCTTTGGTCATGCTGCTGCGGCTGAACACCTTCCCCACCTTCCACTTCCGGGATGGCGAAGTGGAGTACGAAGGGGAGCTTCTGGACGAGCTCCGCGACTGGCCCTGGGCGCTCCGGCTTCCGGAAGCGGGCGTGCACCGGATGGACGTCACTCCCGGGACCACCCGCGAGGACCTGGAGGGATTCGCGGATGAGGTGGTGGCCAGGGTTTACCTCAAGGAACGGGGTGCGTCCGTTCACGAGTTGCATGGCCAGGCTGGGATCAGGTTCAGCGAGGTGGATCACTCCGAGGAGGAGATCGTCGAAACCGTGATCGCCCGCCCTCTCGAGTTCGACCTGTCGTCAGAGGCCGAGGCCGTCGACTGGCTGAACAGCGAGGTGATGGAGCGTGGCGTCGTGCCGGCGCAGGAGGCGTCTGCCGTCGTCCACCTTCTGTCGGTGGCCATGCACTCCGAGCGCGAGGTCGTGGTTCCGCTCGTGGCGCTCAAGTCGGTGGACCAGTACACCACCACGCATTCCATCAACGTGTCGTGCCTTTCGATGGCCCTGGCCGAGCACCTGCGCTACGCGTCCGTGGACGTGAAGGCGATCGGCGAGGCCGCGCTGCTGCACGACGTCGGCAAGACGAAGATCCCGCTCGAAGTGCTGAACAAGGAAGGCAAGCTCACCGAGTCGGAATGGGCGCTGATCCAGCAGCATACGGTCGAGGGCGCAAAGATTCTTCTCGCCTCCGGCCGGGGCATGGAGTTGGCGGCGACGGTCGCCTACGAGCACCACCGCAGCTTCGAGGGCGGGAATTACCCGGACTTCCGGTATGAGCGGCCCACGCACGAAGCCAGCCGCCTCGTCCAGGTGTGCGACGTATACGATGCGCTGCGCACGCGCCGGCCCTTCCGGCCTCCGTGGCCGGCCGCCCGCGTCATGAAGTTCCTGGAGGAGAAGGCGGGCACGCACCTCGATCCCAGGTATGTGACGGCGTTCACAGGGATGATGGAGCGCTGGGAACCGCGCACTGTGAGCCTCGAGCGCGACGAGGGCGTGGCGGCTTGAAGCCCGGCTGGACGTCGCCGGAATCATCGACGCAACATTTTGATCATTGACGGTGTCTAGTTGTATTGAGGCGTCGAGACGGTAGCCCCCCAATAGGCACTGGACCAGGCCGCAGGGCGGCTGGGAGATGGGCGGATGACAGGGACGATGGGTCGGGTGGTGCGGCAGGTGGCGGCGTCTGCCTGTATGACTCTGACGGCCGCGGCCGCGGCTGTGGCTCAAACCTCCGCCGGCGCGGGTAACGAATCCGGCGCAGGCGCACCTCCCAAACGGGCCCTCGCCGTCAGCATCGACTCCGACCTGATCTCCGTGGACGGGCGCCTCGACGACGCGGCCTGGCGCAACGCCCACTTCTTCGCCGACTTCAAGCAGAAGGAGCCCGAGCAGGGCGCGGACCCCACCGAGCGAACGGAGATCGCGTTTGTATATGACGGTGGTGCACTCTACATCGGCGCCCGCATGCTCCACCAGGACCCGTCGAACATCGCAGAGATGATGACCCGGCGCGATGAGATGGGAAACGTGGAGACGCTGGCCGTCTCGCTGGACACGTACCTGGATCGGCGCACCTCGTACAGTTTCGCCATCACGGCGGCCGGTGTGCGGATCGACTGGTACAACCCGGCCGATCATGAGCACCGGAGGGACTTCACGTACAATCCCGTGTGGGAAGCCCGCGTGCAGAAGGTCTCTCTGGGGTGGACCGCCGAGATGCGGATCCCTTTCTCACAGCTCCGGTTCAACGAGACCGGACAGTGGGGCATCAACGTCAACCGTTGGATCCCCACGAAGAACGAGGACCTGTACTGGGTTTCGATTCCCCGGGATGAAGCCGGGTGGGCCTCCCGATTCGGCGACCTGACGGGCATCGAGGACGTCGAGTCGAGCAGCCGTAAGGAGTTCATGCCCTACGTGGCGACCGATACGCGCGTGTCGAGCCGGGAGCTGGTCAACGAGGATGACCCCTTCGGCGCTCAGACCCAGTTCGACGGCCGCATCGGCGCCGACTTCAAGATGGGGCTGGGCTCCAGCCTGACGCTCGACGCCACCGTCAACCCGGACTTCGGCCAGGTGGAAGCCGACCCCGCGGTCGTGAACCTCTCTGCCTTCGAGGTCACCTTCGACGAGCGCCGGCCGTTCTTCGTCGAGGGCGCCCAGATGCTGGGCGGGGGAGGCGAAAACGGCGGGCGCATGGGTCCTCAGTTTTACTATTCCCGGCGCATTGGAGCGGCCCCGCACGGGTGGCCGGCCGCCGATTTCGTGGACCGCCCCGACGCGACGACGATTCTCGCTGCCACGAAGGTGACCGGGCGGATGTCCGATGGCCTCTCCGTGGGCGTTCTCGGCGCGCTGACCTCTGCCGAGCACGCGCGCACCTACCACTCCGAGATCGATCGGTTCGAGGACGTGGGCGTGGAGCCGATGGCAGGGTGGGGCGTGCTCCGCCTGCAGCAGGAGGTGGGCGGATCGGGCTCGACGGTAGGAATGACGGCGACCGGCGTGATGCGACAGTTCGACGGCATCGCGGACCCGCTTCGCTTCGAGATGAACGAGCAGGCGTTCACGGGTGGCGGCGACTTTCTCCTCAAGCTGAATGGGAATCGGTACGAGGTCAGCGGTCACCTCGGCCTCAGCTACGTGGCCGGCGACTCGGCGGCGATCTCCAGCGTGCAGACGGCGAGCGCTCACTACTTCCAGCGACCCGACCAGGATCACGTCACCTTCGATCCGAGCCGTACTTCGCTGTTCGGCACCTCAGCCTCTGTCCAGGCCAGGAAGATCGAGGGCGAGCACTGGCTGTGGGGCGCCGGAGTCTGGGGCGACTCGCCGAACTTCGAGCTCAATGACGTGGGCGTCATCCGGCAGGCGGACGACATCGCCACCTGGGGGAACGTCACGTACCGGGAAACGCGGCCCGGCCAGGTCTTCCGGAACTACGCCCTGACGCTCAGCACGATGAACGGGTTCAACTTCGGCGGGGTGCACAAGCAGGCCCGGTTCAACCTGTTCGCCAACTCCCAGCTGTGGAACTACTGGCGCACCAACATCCGGTTCAGCTACAACGCTGCGGTGCAGAACGACCGGCTGACGCGCGGCGGTCCGCTCATGGGGCAGCCGGCGTGGGGCAGCGTCAACGCCAGGCTCGCCAACAACCACACCTCGAAGACCCGCTGGGACGCGAGCTTCATGTGGGGCAACCTGAACCAGGGCAACGACTGGTTCCTCGACTTCGGTCTCGGCTTCGAGCCGAGCGACCGGTTCACGTTCCGCGTCGCCCCGGGTGTCTCCTGGATGACCAACCGCCGGCAGTACTATACCCTTCGCGATCGTGACACTGACCGCACGTACGGCCAGCGATACGTCTTCTCGACGGTGGATCAGAAGACGGTCTCGATGCAGTTCCGGGCGAACTACGCCTTCACTCCGGATCTCAACCTGGAGTTCTATGCGGAGCCGTTCGCATCGAGCGGCAGCTACGCGAGGTTCGGGGAGCTCCCCGAGGCGCAGAGCTACGACCTCAGGCTGTACGGCACGGACGGCACCACGATCGAGGAGATCGTGGAGGAGGACGAAGACGGCGTCGAGACCCGGTTCTATGAGGTCACGGACGGCGCGGAGACGTTCTACCTGGACGACTTCAACTTCAACACGATCTCCTTCCGCTCCAACCTGGTCATGCGTTGGGAGCTCCGGCCCGGCAGCACGCTGTTCGTGGTCTGGCAGCGGAATCTCTCCGACTACGCCAATATCGGCGATCCGGTCAACGTCCGTGACATGTTCAGCTCGCTCGGAGCCGCGGGGCAGAACATTCTCGCGATCAAGCTGAGTTACTGGCTCCCGATGTAGCCGATACGCACCCCACTCCGTGGCTGTGCGCGCGGCGCCCACGCTTGCCCGGCCCTCAAGTCGAAACCACCTTTGATGTCCTGTAGCACAAGCTGCCGCGCGCACGGCGCACGACGCCCATAACCGGCGACGCCGAGAGGACCGCGGCGGATCGCTCTTCCCTGGCCACCGGAGGTCGCCGGAGACGTGTCCTTCTTCTCGACTCTGAAGGAGAGGCGACTGCCCCAGTTCGTCGCGGCGTACGCGGCGGGGGGCTGGGTGATCCTCCAGCTGGTGGATCAGCTGGTCGATCGGGGCGTAGCGCCGGATGCACTCTATCCGACGGCGCTCGTCGTGTTCATCTGCGGCGCACCCGCGGCGATCATCCTGTCCTGGTTCCACGGGGCTCCCGGCAGCCAGACCTTCCGCCCCCTCGAGATTTCGCTCCTCGGAACGCTCGGTGTGATCACGGTGGCTGCGAGCGCGTGGGTTTGGCAGGCCACGGCCGAGTCGGAGCCCGCGTCGACTCTGGCGGCCGTCGACCTGCCGCCGAACGAGGATCCCCGCCGAATCGCGGTCCTCTATTTCGAGGCGCGGGGGGACGATGACGTTCAGTTCCTCGCCTCGGGCATCACCGAGACGTTGATCGACGAGCTGAGCGCGGTGGAGGTGCTCCACGTCATCTCGCGAAACGGCGTCGCGCCGTTCCGTGGTGAGAGCGTGCCGCCGGACAGCGTGGGCAGAGCCCTCGAGGTCGGCACTATCGTGGATGGGGTGATCGCGGCGTCGAGCGACCGGGTGCGGGTGGACGTGTCGCTGATCAACGCCACCACCGGCCGCCAGTACGGAGACCTGGAGTTGGAACGTCCGCGGGCAGAACTCTTCGACCTGCAGGACGAGCTCGCGACCGAGGTCGCTCTCCAGCTGCGAGCCAAGCTGGGGCCAGAGGTCGAGCTCAGGCAGAGACAGGCGGAAACGCAGGTGGTGGAAGCCTGGGAGCTCCTGCAACGGGCCGGCCTGATCGCGGAGGAGGCGGCCGAGCTGGCAGGTACCGGCGACCGGGAGGCGGCGGACGAGAGGCTGGCGAGGGCGGATTCGGTACTCGCCGCGGCGACCGAGCTGGAACCGTCCTGGGTCCGACCGGTGATCGACCGTGGATGGCTCGCCTACCGAGGCTCACGGATGTTTGGATTCGATCGGGTAGCCGCCGACGAACGGATCTCGCGTGGCCTGGAGTTCGCGAACGGGGCGCTGGCCGCAGCGCCTGCAGAACCGAGTGCCCTGGAGTTGCGTGGAACGCTGAATTACTGGAGGTACCTCCTGAACCTCGGAGGTGGGCCGGAAGAGGCCGAGAGACTGAGGTCGGACGCCGAGACCGACCTCCGGGCAGCCGTGGAAGCCGATGGACAGCGGGCGTCTGCCTGGAGCTCGCTCAGCCACCTGCTCATCAACAAAGGGAACGTGTCGGAGGGTAAGCTCGCGGCCATGCGCTCGTACGAGCGCGATCCATACCTCCAGAACGCGCACCTCACCGTCTGGCGTCTCTTCACGACCTCGCTGAACCTCGAAGACCCGATCGAGGCTAGGAAATGGTGTGACGAGGGTCAGAGGCGTTTCCCCGACGAGTATCGGTTCCAGGAGTGTGAGCTCCTGTACCAGAGCATGCGCGGTGTCCAGCCGGCGGTCTCCCGAGCCTGGCGGGCCTTCGAGGGACTGGTGGCCGCGAGCCCGTCCGAGCGATCCGACTTCAACGAGCAGAAGGGCCTGCTCTACATGGCCATGGTCCTGGCCCAGGCTGACCTGCCGGACAGCGCCGCCGCGGTCGCAGACCGGGCGCGGACGTCGCCGGACGTCGATCCCGTGCGAGAGTTGGCGTACTACGAAGCCATCGTGCGCTCCTGGCTCGGAGACCTGGACGAGGGCATCCGCCTGCTGGGGGTGTTCCTCGCCGCTAATCCCGGCCGAATCCAGGCTTTCGCCGAAGACGACTCCTGGTGGCTCGAAGAGCTTCGCAAGGACCCCCGGTACGCTTCCCTGGTCGCCGACTGAACTCGACCGCAGTCCTTTCGGAACGTAACGGGGGCGTCACGTGAACTTCCCCGCAGGCGCCAATGCGCCTAATCTGGAGAGCGAGCGGCGGTGGATGGCGATTCCGAGGCGCCTTCCGGAGGGGCCGCTCTCCAACATAAAGGACGGTCCATGAAGAAGCGCTTTGCCCTGTCCCTGACAGGGGTGGTGGGATTGATACTGTTCGCCGCATGCGCCGAGAAGCCGGACGTCGAGGACGCGGCTTCGACGGAACCACTGTTTGCGCCCACGCCGCGTGTGTGCGACACCAAAGATCTGTCGAAAGCCGCCAGGGACTTCTTTCCCCGCGCGTATGACAAGCAGGGCCAGGAACTGATTTCGGCGCTCGCGGACGCGTGCGCGGCCGAGCCGCTGGGAGAGGCCACCGACGCAGCGTTCGATGTCATGGCGCTGATGGAGGCCGCCCTGGACGGGTCGACCGGGCTGGACCCGGTGGCTGGAGCCTCCATCGTTACGGGGTTGCTTCCCTTCATGAGCCTGACGGGCTGCGAGGCCACGGGCTGCGTCGTCGTCGGGTTCGCCGGCGACATTCTCCTCGCGCTCAGCGAGAGGGGAGCTTTCGCGGTTCGGGGCGGAGCCGGTGATCCCACAGCGGACGTGGTCTCGCGGGATGCCGAGGACCCGGGACTGGACCTGAACGCTCCGGCTGTTTGGGGCCTGCGGCCGGGCACCACCTGGTCGAGGGTACTCGGACAGCGCGCGCTTCTGTACGGACACCCGGAGGCCCTGTTCGGCGGGTGTGACACGGCAAGTCAGGATTGCCCAGCGACCGACGAGCAGTATGCGTGGGAGACCCTTCCGGATGTCGACGGATTCGGCAGCCAGATGATCGTGGGGTCGTGCCTCGTGATCGACGACGCGGTCGTCACGGAGGAGTTCCTGCGCGTTCGGCGGAACACCACAGCGCTGGAGCAGGCGGCCGGTTTCGACGCTTGCGAGTTCCTACCGGCCCAATCGGCGTCTCTTCTCGAGAGAGCGTTCGACCACCTGTTGCCGTGGCCGCGCGACCTGGTCGCCGGCAACACGAAGGCAGGACCCGGCGGGAACGCGAGCGACTTCAGCGACTTCACGCCGCTGAACAGCACCAACCTCGCGACCCTCGAGATCTCGGCGGTCGCCGACGGCCGGGTCGACCAGCTCCTGGGTCCGATCTCCGTCACCGCCCGCACCGCCAACGGCACGCCGCTGGAGCGGGTCCAGGTCGTGATCGCCCCGGAGAATAACAACGGCTCGTGGACCGCCACGTATGAGAGCGGTGGTACGGCCTCCTGCGGCGACAATTGCCGGTACACCGAGGAAGAGGGCGGTATGGCGGTGTTCGCGGGGGTACGGCTGGACAAACCGGGCGGATATCGAGTATGCGCCACGGTCAAAGACGGAGGCAACCTGGGCTTCGATTTCTCGCCGGCCAAGGTCTGCTCGAACCAGCTGAACGTCCGACCCTAGCCCAGAGGGGGGTCGATCGCAGCAGGAGGGGGGCGCCGCTCGCTGGCCGGGCGGTGCCCCTCTTCTCTTCCCCTACGCTTGTGATACCCTCCGCACGGCCTCCTTCGCCTGCCAGAGATGCCGGCGCTGGTGCCCCTCCATCGCGGCCAGCCACTGACCTACGCTCAGCTTCAGCAGCGACATGGCGGGCGAGGGGACCTTGGTTCGCGCGAGGTCGATGCCCGACGCCAGCTGAAGCGTCTCGATGTAGCGGTCCTGAAGGGCCATGAACTCGCCCACCGCCTCCTCCATGTCGTACGTCCGGTGCGGCGGAGAGTACAGTTTCGGCGCCTTGAGCCGCCGCTTCGGAGGAAGCTCGTTTCCGCCCGCCTGCCGCGCGAACCACTTCTCGAATCGGCCGTACTCGAAGGGCCCGTGCGCCAACCACGCCTTCTCTCGTGCCCAAGCCACCCCGGCAGCCAGGGCAGGAATCATTTCGCGGGCAGTGGCCGACAGGTGCTCCACGCATTCCGCTGCGGACCAGGCCTTCTCCGAGGGACGGGCGTTGTAGAGCGTCGAGTCGATCGGACCCGTGAGGTTCTGGATTTCCCCCTTGGCCCAGCGGAAGCCTGCGCGATACCCTTCCAGCTCAGGGATGAGCGGCTGCTCGGCCGTCGGGGAATCGATCGGTCGGTCCCCGGGCAACCCTTCGTTCATTTCCCGCGTCCTCTCTTGTGGGACTGAATACTCACGCGCACATGATATACTGATCACCGAACCGCGATGCCAAGGCCTGGGCGCGCGGGCCTTCCAGAGAGAATGCAAACATGAGCAACCGCGCGATTGGCCTCGTCAGCCGCTGTGCCTTGATTGCGCTGGTCACCGGCGCCTGCGCCGACACGGCCACGCAGTCCGTCACCCTGAAGGCTGCCGTGGACTCGGTGGATGGGGTGCGGCGCCTGGCCTACCCGGAGTCGGGCGCGGCGGCCCTTTCGTGGAGGCTCGACACGGTCGCCGTAATCGGCGGGTACGAGGCCGGCAGCGAAGAGTATCAGTTCGACCGGGTCGGTCCCGGCGGTCTGGCGGGCAGCGAGGGCGGTGACCTCTTCGTCATCGATCAGATGGGAAAGAGGGTCCTCGGGTACGATGCGCAGGGCAGCTTTCGCGGGACGTGGGGCCGCGAGGGGTCGGGTCCCGGGGAGCTCCAGATGCCCACCGGACTGGGCGTAGGAAGTGCCGATACACTGTGGGTGCTCGACGGCAGCAATCAGCGGATCACGTTGCTTCCCATGGACGAGGGCGCTGAGCCAGCAAGCGTTCCCTTCCCCCCGGGCTCGAGCATGATGGGCGGCCGGATCGTGCCCGTCTCGGATGGAGCGTACGGGGTGTTCGCCATGTTCTCCTTCCGCCCCGGCGACGATACCGGACCTCCCCCGCGTCCACTGGTCCGGCTGGGCCGCGACGGTGTGGCCGCTGACACGGTGTGGGAGGCTCCGGCACTTCGCATGGACCAGGTCGAGGTCACATCGGGCAACCGCGTCATGATCATGATGGCGCAGCAGTCGTTCGCACCTGGCTTTCACTGGGCCCGGTTCGATGACGGGACGTTCGCCGTATGCGACGGACCGGAGTACGACATCCGTATCGTGGGCCCGGACGGTGGGGAGATCTTCCGGATCGCGCGAGACCCGGCCGCCCGCACGACGACGGCGGCGGACGAGGAGTTCGAACGCGATCGGCTTCGGGAGGCCTCGGTCCAGGGCGACTTCCCCGGCGCCGAGCAGATGATGGAGAAGAGGCTCGAGGCCCTCACGTTCGCCGAGGTCGTCCCCAGGATCACCGGATTGGCGGTCGACGGAGTGGATCGCCTCTGGGTCGGCGTGTCGATCGACCGACCTGGCGAGACCGAGCGGATCGACGTCTACGATCGCGATGGCAACCTGGTTGGAGAGATCGCCGCTCCCGAGTTCTTCCCCGATCTGTTCTACGGTGACGGTCTGGTCGCGCGCCTCACCGCGGACGAGCTGGAGGTCCAGCAGATCGTGGTATACCGCCTCGTGGAGGATGCTGAAGAGGGCCAGGCGTAGAGCCGCCGACCGAAGGCGTCTAGGGGCCCTTCGGGCCTTCCTGCGAGATTCGATGGACCAGCAGAGCGGCCCGCTTCGTCATCACCGCGATCGAGGCCAGGTCCACCGTCTCGCTGGGAGTGTGCGACCCGCTCCCCATCACTCCCAGCCCTCCGAGAGCATCGGTGTACTGGGCTGCGAAGGAGATGTCCGCCGCTCCCCTCCGCCCCGGGTCCACGGGCTCGATCGGGCCGAATCCAAGATCGCGGCTGACCGAATCCAGCCGCCGGAGCAGGTCGAAATTCCCGGCCGTGGGTGACATCGGCGGGTAGGAGTCACGGAACCGGATCGTCCCCGAGGCCCTGGGGAGGCTCTGGGACACGATCTCGCGCATGCGCGCTTTCGCCTCCTGGAGCTGCTCCGACGTCAGTGTGCGCAGGTCGCCCGCCACCGTCACGGTCTGCGGAATCACGTTCGTCTTGCCGAATGCCTCGCCCCGATCGTGCTCGGGGTCGTACGTGACATTCGTTCCACCGAGGATCAGGCCCGCCCCGAACGTCAGATTCTCCTCGCCGCGCATGTCGTCGTAGAAGCGCGTGAGGATGCGTGAGGCCTCGAAGATCGCCCCGGCCCCGTACCTGTCGCTGAAGATGACCGAGGAGTGGCCGCGTGTGGCTTGGATCTCCAGGGTCCAGCCGGTAAAACCGCGGCGGGCGACGGTAGCGGAGTTCAGGCCGCCGACTCCCCCTTCGAAACCCAGGGCCGCGTCGCTCCGCCGGGCCGCATCGTACAGGCTCTCGCGGGAGACCGAGAGCGGATCGCCCGTCGCCTCCTCATCACCGAGCAGGGCCAGGATGATCCGGGCATCATTCAGGGCGCCGGCATCGGCCAGTGCCTTCAGGGCGTACAGAATGACCACGTCGCCGCCCTTCATATCGGCCACCCCCGGTCCGCCGGCCCGACCGTCGTCCAGCATCTCGAACGACTGGAAGGGGCTGTCCGACTCGTACACCGTGTCCAGATGACCGATCAGGAGAACGCGCGGGCCGGAGCCGCCATCGATCTCCGCGAACAGGTGACCGGCCCGGTTCATCTCCGCCGGCATGTCGATCCAGCGGGTTTGGAACCCTAGAGCGGCCAGCTCACGCTCGAACACTCGCCCCACCTCGCGGACACCCTCCGCGTTCATCGTCCCGCTGTTGATGTCCACGATGGCGCGCAGGAACTCGACGGCTTCAGCCGCCCGGTCGTCCACGGCCGCGGCGATCTGTCGCTCGGTTGCGGTCAGGCCGGAGGGCGGGGCCCCAGCACCCACCGCCAGCGTCCCGCTCTCCGGAGGACTCCCCGGTCGGGCCGTGGCTTCCAGAGCCAGCGGCCGCGCAACCACGGCCTCCAGATTCAGGGGCATGGCCTCCGAACCCGTCTCGGCGAGCACGGGGACCTCGGATCCATCGGTCGGCGCAGACGCGCACGCGGCCACCAGGAAGCCCGCCACCAGCGGGGCCACCAGACCGATTCGTACTTGCCTCAATCGTCGCACCGTATCATCCTTGACCGAACAGGAACCGAACATCCGGACGAACGCCGAAGCCAGGATTCGCACCTGACATGAGCCGGCGCAAGAGCCCAGTTCCCGATTGGGTACCCCACGACCTCCCGTCGGCTCCCGGCGTCTACCAGTTCCAGGACGAGATCGGCACGCCCATATACGTCGGCAAGAGCGTGAATCTCAGGCGACGGGTACGCGGCTACTTCTACGGCGGGGGACCGAAGGACGAGCGAATGGCCCTCATGGTACGCCTCGCCCGATCGGTGTCGCTGCACCGCGCGGGCACCGATCTCGAGGCCCGGCTGGAGGAGGCCGATCGAATCGAGCGCCACCGTCCGGCCTTCAACAAGGCGCTCAAGAACCGGTCGAAAGGCTGGTACATCGAGGCGGACTGGGGCGCTCCCTTCCCCCGCCTTCGGGTGATCGCCCGTCCCCGGCGACCGAGGGCGAGGCATTTCGGTCCGTACCGCGGTCGCCGGCAGCCCGTTGAAGTCATCCAGCTGCTGGAGAAGATCCTTCAGCTCCGCAGCTGCGCCGGCGCGATTCGGCCGGATCCGGATGCCTCCCCATGTCTCCAGCACGGGATCGACCAGTGCACGGCCCCGTGTGTGGGCCTGGTTGGACTCGATGCGTACCGGGGCCAGGTGCGCGAGGCGGTGCGGTTGCTCGAGGAGCCGGCCTACCTGCAGGAAGTTTACCGCCGCTTCGAAGAGCGACGGGAACTGGCTTCCGCCCGGGGGAGACTCGATGACGCCATCTCCTGGCAGCGCCGACTCGCCTGGCTCGAAGAGCTGGACAGCTACACGTACGTGCTGGAGAGACCGTGGGTCGACCGGTCCTGGCTCATCGTGCTCCCGGGCGCGCTCGACTCGCAGAGTGTGCTGATCCCGGTCGCGCGCGGACGCGTGCTCGAGCGCCGCCTCGTGTGCTGGTCGGATTCGACCTGGAGATCGGCCGTCGAAGACGCCTGCTACGCCGTCCGTACCCGCGAGCTGCAGGCGGAAACCGTATTCCAGCCCGCCGATCTGACTCCCAGCCTGATCGTCACCACGTGGCTCGAGGGCGGGGCGCCGGGGGGACATGCCTTCGATCTGGACCGTTGTGATGCCGGCCAGGTGTTGTCAGCGCTGGGCAAGAACGAAGAAACGGAGCGGGGGCGCCCGGTTTCCGGGGATCCCGCTCCGTTTCGCTCCGTCGCCTGAGACGCGGCCGGGCCGCTAAGCCTCAGCTCTCCGTGTCGGTCTCCGCCGACTCGTCGGCTTCCATGCCGTGCTGGTGCTGCATTCCCTCGCCCTTCATCTCGCCCTTCTCTCCGTGCTCGCCGTGCATCTTGCAGCTCATCGCGTGCTCGCCCTCGCCCTCTTCACCTGACATGCACTTGCAGCCGGCCATCATCTCCGTGTGAGCCGCCTGCATCTCGGCGTGGGCCTCGTCGGAGTCCATGCCCTCGGCGTGTCCTTCGGCCTCGGCGTGCCCGCTGTCGGCATCGTGCGCCATGCCTTCGGCGTGGCCCTCATCGCCGTGCATCTTCATCATCTTCTCGTGCATGCCCTTCATGCACTCGCACTCGCACCCCTCACCCATCATCTCGTTGTGCGACTCCATCTGCTCCATGGCAGCCGCCTCGCCCTCCTTGGCGACGTCCTGACCGAACGCCGGAGCGGCGAACGCGAGAGTGAGGATGAGTGCAGCCGGGCTAATCAAGACGATCTTCTTCATCGGTAATCTCCTGTAGGTACAGCCTCGGTCCAACCGCCGCGCGGGCGCGCGGCTCACCGGGGGGCAAGATCGGCCGATGTGGCCGCCGGCGCCAGTTGCTCCGGGCCGGCCTTGGCTACAGCGTCTCTTCGCGCTTCCGCTCGGGGTGGTCCGCCGGACCGTGGACCTCCACCGGAAGCAGCGACTGCACCAGGCCTCCCCGGGTCTCCCATGCGTCGTATTCCTCGGCCATCTCGAGGTCCCAGCGCCTTCCGATGGATCGGAGACGGTCCTCCAGCCAGTCGGGATCCGGAAACTCCAGCTCGCGCTGGTAGTGGAGGGCGAGCTCCCGGATCTTGTCCCGATATGGGGCCGCATCGATGGCTACGGCCGGCATCTGCGAGTGCCGCCCACGGTAGGTGAATACGGGGGCCGGCTTCCGATGAGGCGCCAACGGCGCCACGCGCCGCTTGATGCGGGCCAGGGTGATCGCGTCGCGTACGATCTTCCCGGTCGCCTGGTGATCGGGGTGCCGAAGACCTCTGCGCCAGGCGTGGCCCCACGTCAGCACGCCGTCCGGCTGGACCTCCGCGATCACGCGCGCGACGCGCGACGCGGCTTCGGGCGTAGCGTGCACGGCCGTGTCGGGGAAGTCCAGGAACCGGGTCTCCACTCCGAGAATCTCACCCGCGATCTGACCGTGCTCGGTGCGGCGGCGGAGAATCTCCTCGGTGGGGATCGGCCCCAGGGCTTCGGTCATCTCGCCCCGGGTGAGCCACAGGAGGACGACGCGGTCGCCGCGTTCCACCTGGGCGCGCATGGCGGCGACCATGCCCACCTCGTCATCGGGATGGGCCAGGGCGACCAGGAGAGTCTGTTGGGGTCGGTTCTGTTCCGGCCCCGTCACGCGCTCTTGTCCTGCAACGGGTCAGCTCAGCGGAGGAACGTGAGACGCACGCCCGCCGTGACGGGGATAACCCAGCCCGTGTCGAAGTTGTCCACGCCGGCATCAGGATCGACGAACACGAGCGTGTCGTTCGAGTCCATGATGATGAAGTAGCCGGTGCCGTTCACGAAGATGTTGATCCAGGGCTTGAGCTGGTAGCCGATCTTCAGCCCGCCCTGCAGAGCCGGGTACATGTGGTCGAAACCGTTCGCGGGGTGTCCCGGATCGAAGGTGTCGTCGACCTTCATGTTCATGGCACCTGCACCGACGTTCACCATGAACGTGAACGGCAGGCTCTGGTACCTCGGGGCGTTGAAGTTGACCTCGATGCTGCCCCCGAAGAACATCAGGTCCTGCGGCGGAGAGAGGACCACGCCGAAGGGGTCGGTGCCATCGTCCAGCTTCATGTAGTCGAAGTCGGCCCGGATCGCCCAGTTCGGGTGGAAGTTCCACATCAGGCTGGCGCCCGCGATCCCACCCAAGTCCGTGATCTCGGCCATGTTTCCGACTGGAATCGCCGCCCCCGCCCGCAGGTCGAACGAGACCTTGCCCGTCGCGGGCTGCGTCCACCCGGTGGTGGGCACCGCGAACATGGCCAGAACAGCGAGAAGCACACCGTACTTCGTGGCGTAATGCAACGTTTCCTCCTTCGTTGGCGGGCCGTTCCCGGCCGCCTTTCCAGCCACGGCGTGCGCCGATCCGGCGCATAAAACCGCCATGTCTGGCGTGATCAGAATCGGAACAGAACCGCCTTCACTCGTGCAGGAACCTTGCCAGAGCTCGCGACCGTGCCGATCGCGTCATTCGTCTCCCGGAACGCCCTCACCCACGACCCTCTTCACCAGGCTTCCTTCCGGGATCACGTGGCCAACCTCCCAGCCGTTGATGACGCGGACGGTCTCCAGGGTCACCGTGGACGGGAAGCGCATGAAGAAGCGCTCCACCGTCATCTCCGCGGGCACTCTCACGATGTCCAGGCGCCTCGGCTCGAGGCCGATCCAACGCTCCTCGTTCATGGGGGCGAAGCTCTCGAGCGACCGCTCGAACGTCACGGCGTAGGTCCCCATGCGCGACGAGGGGGTGTAGCCCATGAATCGGAACACCAGGTCCGCGTGCCTGACGAACAGGACCTGACCGTCCAGAGTGCCGTCCTGGGTCGCGACCCGGAACGTTCCCTGCACGGCCCGCAGACCGTTGACCGTCCGGCTGCGGGCGCCGAGCCGCTCGATCCCCTGCTGGCTGAAGAACTCCGTGGCCGCCTCCTCGGGGGTCGAGCCCTCCGCCAGCGTCAACTGCATCACGGCATCCCGCTCCGGAGACTGCGCCAGCACCGCCGTGGGAGCGTTCTGCGTGGCCCAGCCTTCGGGAAACCGGAACTGAAGCCGGAGGTCCGGATGGACGAACCGTCCGTCCACGAAGAACCCCTGCGCGGGGTCCTTGCCGAACGTCATTCCGTCGATCCGCCGCAGGAACTCCTCATCACGAACGATTCCGCCCTCGATCTGCGACGACGCAATGCGCTGCTCGGCCGCCAGCACCCGGTTACCGGGATCGGGGTGGGTAGACTGCCACTCCGGTACCGTGCTCCCGGTCGACTCCCGCTGCCGCTCCAGGATCTCGAACATGTCCACGGCGCCCTGCGGATCGTACCCGAGCCTGGTCATGTAGCGGAAGCCCAGCTGGTCGGACTGGCTCTCGTCGTCGCGTCCGAACTTCAGGAAGAGAATCGAGAGTCCTCCGCCCAGGGCGTCGCCGAACGGACGCAGCTCGGGAACCAGCACCACGGAGGCGACCAGTCCGATCTGCATCAGCTGAGCCCGGCTGATCTGCTCCACGCTGTGGCGAGCCGTGATGTGGCCAATCTCGTGACCGAGGACGGAGGCCATCTCCGCCTCGCTGTTGAAGTGGGCCATGATGCCCCGGGCCAGGTACACCGGTCCGCCGGGCAAGGCGAAGGCGTTGATCACCGGGTCATCCACCACCTTGAAGGACCACGGCAGGTCGGGTCGTTCGGAGACCGCGGCCATGGCCTGGCCTACGGAGTCGACGTAGGCCTGGAGCTCCGGGTCGTCGTACAGGCCCATGCTCGCGTCCACCTGGAGCATGGCCTGCTGGCCCATGTCGATCTCCTGTCCCTCGCTCACGAGCGAGAACATCCGCCCGCCCGTGGCCGGGTTCACCGCACAGGCGCTGAGGGAAAGCAGGGCTCCGCCGGCGAGCCCGAGAGACAACCTCTTCCGTCGAGTCTTCATTGCCGATCCATGTTTCGATAACCCGCATGGAGCGGAAGCGCCGGCGCCCGGCCCTTCACTCCGGAACAAGATATGTGATTGTGGCGTCGGCACCACACCGGCGCCGGCGCCAGCCCGCCGGTCCGATTCGGCCGCTCGCTTTGAACCTTACCCCGTCGGGCGCGTTCTGGTAGCATGGAGCGGCGGGAGCTCGGCCCGACCCCGAGCAGCAGGCATAGGAGATGCTGATGTCGGAGAGTGCGCCGGACCTGGCCTGGGAGCGTGTCCTGGATCCGGAGGAATTGGACGAAGGCCGCGTCAAACCGGTGACCTGCCGGCACCGGACGGTCTGCATGACGCGATTTGAAGGCACCTACGCTGCGCTCGACAACCGATGCCCGCACCAGGGCGGTCCCCTGGGGGAAGGCTCGATCGAGAACGGCATGCTCCGCTGTCCGTGGCACGGCTGGGACTACCATCCACTGACCGGCGAGTCGCCGGGCGGTTTCGATGACGGCGTGGGCACCTTCCCCGTCGAGGTACGCGACGACGGCGTGTACGTCGGATTCCCGGTCGAGACCGAGGCGGCGCGCACCGTGTCCGACCTCATGGCCGAATCGATGGTGGCATGGGGAATCCGGTGGGTATGGGGGATGGTCGGCCACTCGAACCTGGGCCTGGCCGAGGCGCTTCGAAAGCAAGCTTCCGCGGCGAATCTCGGCTACTTCGGGATCCGCCACGAGGGCGCAGCTTCTTTCGCGGCGTCGGCATACGGAAAGCTCACGGGCCGGCCGGCCGCCTGCTTCTCGATCGCGGGCCCCGGGGCGACCAATCTGCTCACCGGGCTGTGGGACGCCAACGTCGACCGGTCGCCCGTGCTGGCTCTCACCGGGCAGGTCGATACGCAGGTGCTCGGCCCCGGTGCCTTCCAGGAGGTCGATCTCCAGGCGGCCTATGGCAAAGTGGCGCAGTGGAGCCAGGTCGTGCTGCCCGACAGCCGGCACGCGGAGCTCGTCAACCTGGCCTGCAAGAGCGCGATGCTGAACCGGGGTGTCTCCCACCTGATCTTCCCGGACGAGGTTCAGACCATCGAGGCGGGCGAGGCGAAGACGGGAGGGCCGCGAGGTCGGCTCCCCGCGCGCGAGATCCGGCCGCCACGCGATTCGCTGGACCGGGCGATCGAGCTGCTCTCCAGCTCTCGCCGTCCGGTGATCGTCGCGGGACACGGGGCGAGATTCCAGATGGATGAAGTGGTCTCCCTCGCGGAGGCCCTCCGTTGTCCCGTGATTACCACGTTCAAGGGCAAGGGAGTGATCGCGGACAGCCACCCGCTTGCCGGAGGCGTACTCGGACGCAGCGGCACTCCGGTAGCCAGCTGGTTCATGAACGAGTCCGACCTTCTGATCGTGTTCGGAGCCAGCTTCAGCAACCACACGGGCATCACCCCCAAAATCCCGACGATCCAGGTCGACCTCGATCCGATGATCCTCGGTAAGTTCCACGCGGTGGCCGCACCGGTGTGGGGCGAGATCGGCGTCACAGCGAGGCTGCTGCGCGAGGCAGCGGCGGACGGGGCCGGCACCGAGGACCAGCAGCCAGAGATCGCCGAGCGCTGGGACCTGTGGCGGGCCGAAAAGACCCGCCGCGAGGCGGACGACCGGGGACGCGGAATCGGTGCGGCGGCACTGTTCGCGGCGCTCAACCGGACCGTACCCGCGGACGCGATCATCCCCGTGGACGTGGGCAACAACACCTACTCCTTCGGACGCTACTTCGAGTGCGAGGGGCAGTCCGTCCTCATGTCGGGATATCTGGGCTCGATCGGCTTCGCCTACCCGGCGGCGCTCGGCGCCTGGGCCGCCACACAGGAGGAAGATCCGAGGTTCCGGGGTCGGCGCGTCGTATCGATCTCGGGAGACGGCGGGTTCGGGCAGTACATGGCCGAGCTCAACACGGCCGTGAAGTACTCCATGAACATCGTTCATGTCCTCCTCAACAACGGTGAGCTGGCGAAGATCTCCAAGGAACAGAGGAGCGCGGACTACGACGTGTGGCAGACTGGGCTCAGCAATCCGAGCTTCGCCGAGTATGCCAAACTGTGCGGTGCGCTGGGGATCAGAGTGGAAGCGGCGGCGGACCTGGACGCCGCGATGGGGCGGGCCCTGGACCATGACGGACCAAGCCTCGTCGAGGTGATCACAGACCCGGAGCTCGTGTGATGAGCAAGACAAGTCCAGGACGCGCCGAGCCTGTGGCGCGCTGGAGCGATCTCGAGGACCGGTCCCCCGCGTACGCCCTGGTGGGAGAAGTGGATCTCGTCGTCATCCGGCACGACGAACAGGTCTCGGTGCTCTACGGGCGGTGCCTTCACCGCGGCGCTCTCCTGGCCGACGGGTACGTGGACGGGGACAACCTGATCTGCGGAGTTCACCACTGGGACTATCGCATCGACTCGGGAGTGAGCGAGTACGAGAATGCCGAGGCGCTTCCTCGCTTCCGCGCCTGGATCGACGAGGAAGCCGATGCAGTTCTCGTAGACGCGGACGAGGTGGAGGCGTGGGTCGAGGACCACCCGCAGCCCTACCGGCGGGACGAGTACCTGGGGCTCTACGCGGACGTCCACGGCACGCCAGAGGAACCCTACAATCGCTACATTCAGCAGCTGGCCCGGGAGGGTCTTTCCAGGCTCGGACACCATGGTGTCGTGTCCGCCATGGGCGTCCCGCTCACGGAGCTCCCGAGATGGAACGATATCCAGCTGCTGACGGCCCAGCTCGCGCGGCGCCCCCTGGCCGACGAAGCCGCCGTCACCACCGAGCTGGTCCTTGGACCGGCGGCGGCGCGCCCCCTGCGCATGGACATCCCCATGTTCGTCAGCGACATGAGCTTCGGAGCCCTGAGCGAGGAGGCGAAGACGGCCCTGGCTCGCGGGGCGGAGATCGCGGGTACCGGGATCTGCTCGGGTGAGGGCGGCATGCTCCCCGAGGAACAGGCGGAGAACAGCAGGTATCTGTACGAGCTGGCGTCGGGCCGATTCGGCTGGGACCTCGAGAAGGTCAAGCGCTGTCAGGCCTTCCACTTCAAGGCCGGGCAGGGGGCGAAGACCGGCACGGGCGGGCACCTGCCGGGACACAAGGTCTCCGGGCGCATCGCGGAGGTCCGGGGCATCGCCGAGGGGCAGCCGGCCATCAGTCCCGGACGGTTTCCCGATCTGGCTTCCCCGGCCGACTTCGCGGCCGTCGCGCAGCAGGTACGAGAGGCCACGGACGGAATCCCGATCGGATTCAAGATGTCGGCCCAGCACATCGAAGAGGATCTCGACTTCGCCCTCGAGGTGGGGATCGACTATGTGATCCTGGACGGAAGAGGTGGCGCGACGGGCGCCGCTCCGGACATCTTCAAGAACAACATCTCGGTGCCGACGATCGTCTCGCTGGCCCGGGCGAGGCGGCACCTGAACGAGCGCGAGGCCGGCGATGTGACGCTCATCATCACCGGCGGACTCAGGACGGAATCAGATTTCGTGAAAGCCCTGGCTCTTGGCGCGAACGGCGTCGCGATCTCGAACTCCGCCCTTCAGGCGATCGGATGCCTGGGCATGCGAGCGTGCCACACGAACAACTGCCCGGTGGGAATCGCGACGCAGAAGGACAACTTGCGCGCGCGCCTGGTCATAGACGCTTCGGCCCGCAGGCTGGCCAACTATCTCGGAGCGACGGCGGAGCTGATGCAGGTCCTGGCGCGAGCTTGCGGGCACGACCGGCTGTCCGGTTTCGAGCAGCGGGACCTCACGACCTGGAATCGGCAGGTATCGGAGCTCACCGGCATTCGCTACGCGGGCGTCCCGACGCCCGGAGGAAACCAGCCATGAGCCCGTTCGCGCCGGACGAAGACAGCCGCGTGAGGTTCGCCGCACGGTGGATCGGCCTCGGCGATCCAGCTCCGGGAGCCATAGCCGACGCCCGACTTCAGCTCCACTGGGCGCTGCAGCTCCTCGGAGCGTTCGGGGAGTCCTTCGTACCTCACCGGTCGGACTACGGCCACTCCTCTGCGACCTGGAGCCCGGAGCGGCGCGCCTTCCTTTCGGCCCAAGCCGGAGGCGACGTCCCCATCCGTCTCGGTCTCGAGCCGGGGCAGTTCACGTACCGACTGTTCGGACCCGGGCCATCCGCGTCGGAGGCCTTCGACCTCAGGGGTCGGACGCGTTCGGAAGCGGAGCAGTGGCTCCAGGCCGAACTCGCGGACCGGATGGGAGATTCGGTGCGGGCATTCGTCTCCCCGGCGCCCGACATCCCCTCCCACAGGGTTGGCCTCGGGGCCGAGTACACCGCGGGACCCGCCGAGCTGGCCGAGGTGGAACGGTGGTTCCACGACGCCTCCCTGCTCCTCGAGGCCGTGTCTGCCGCCGAGGAAGGCGCATCCGCTGTGCGGTGCTGGCCCCACCATTTCGACATCGCGGTGCTGATCGACCTGGATCACGAGGCCGACCCGCCGGTGGGCCCGGAGGACGCGCGCTCCGTGGGAGTCGGGATGACGCCGGGCGACGATTCCTACCCTGACCCCTACTTCTACGTGACGCCGTGGCCCTACCCTCCCGAGGACCAGCTTCCGAAGCTGCCCCCACCCGCGACGTGGCATACGACGAATTGGGTCGGGGCGGTCCTGACGGCCGAGGACCTCGTGGCGGCAGGCGACGAAGCAGCTCAGGCCACGCGTGCGGCCAGCTTCGCACGGGCCGCCATCGCCGGGAGTCGCGCCCTCCTCAGGCGGTGAGGACGTAACAGTTGATCAACTGCCACTTTCACGACGACCGCTCTTCAGACGGCGACGGCCGGCTCGAGAGCCACTGCGAGGCGGCCGTCGCGGCTGGAATCCGCCACATCTGCGTAACGAACCACGCAGAGGTTATGGCTCCCAGCGGAGCCTGGACCGCAGACCTCGCGGAGATGCGAGATCGGTTCCTGGCGGTGAGGGAATCGGTGTCGGCCTGCAATAGTCGTTTCCCCGATCTCGAGGTACGCCTGGGAGTCGAGCTCGAATACCGGCCCGAGTGGGTCGACACCTTCGACCGTCTGACAGCGGAGGTGTCTTTCGACTTCGTGCTCGGCTCCGTGCACCTGGTCGACGGTTACAACGTTTCGGGCGGACCGGGGCGCGACGTGTTCTTCCAGGGCCGCTCCCAGCATGAGGCGTACGACCGCTACTTCCGTGAGATCGCGGAGATGATCGAGTGGGGAGGCTTCGACGCCGTCTCTCATTTTGATCTCGTGAAGCGGTTCGGGTACCGGCACTACGGCGGATACGAGCCCGAAAGATATCGCGGTGTCATCGAGTCCGTACTCGTGGCCATGGCCGACCGCGGAATAGGGATGGAGATCAACACGTCCGGGGTGCACGGGCCAGGTTCACCCTACCCCGAGAGGGAGATCCTGGAGTGGGCGCGGAGCGTCGGCGTTCCGGCACTCACGATCGGTACGGATTCGCATGAGCCCGGCGTGTTCGATCACGGACTCGCCGAGGGCATCGAGCTCGCCCACGCTTCCGGCTGGACTGAATTCACGGTGTTCGAGCGGCGCCAGCCGGCCGTCCATGTCCCCGTAGGCCAAGCTCTGACCTGGGCAGCCGACCGCCGTGGATCAGGGGGACTCAGGGATTCGCCCGCTTGAACCGCCCGTACAGGAATTCCTGCACGCCGCCCGACGGCGTTGAGTGAAGCTCCAGGGTCCATTCCTCCAGGGTGAAACCGGAACCCAACTCTTCCGACAGGCTCTCAGGGGAATACCGCCGGACGTCGAGACCGCTGCACCGGGTCGGACCGCCGGGTCCGAATGTGGCCAGCACCACTTGCCCGCCAGGGGCAAGCGCATCCGTCAGGGTCTGGCGGTAGGCGGCACGGTCATCGGCCGCGGTGAGGAAATGGAAGACGGCGCGATCGTGCCACACATCCCAGGTCCGGTGAGGCTCCAGCTCACGGACGTCGGCCCGGATCCAGCTCACATCGGACGCCAGCGGCCCCAGGCGTTCTCGGCCGGCCTGGATTCCCCGTTCGCTGATCTCCAGGACGGTCAGGTCGGTGAATCCGGCGGCAAGTAGCTCATGCACCAGAAGCGAGGCCCCTCCCCCGACGTCGATGACGCCGGTGTCGGGGCCCATTCCCGACCGGTCGATCAGCCGCAGCGAGATCCCGGGGCGGGACTCGTACCAGCTGACCCGGTCGGGATCCGCCTTCGCCCAGACCTCTTCCCAGTGCTCGCGGGAAGACGCGTCGCTCAGGTCTCCTTCTCCGGACACGTTCTCCAACCGAACAGGGTGTAGAGCGGACACGTTCCTGAGAGGCTCGTAAACAGAGGAACTATGCCGATCAAACCCCAGGGGGTCTTGGGACCGACGAACACGAGACTGAGCAGGACGAGGCCGGCGACGATGCGAAGGGCCCTGTCCGTCTTGCCCATGTTGTGAGGAAACAGCTTCGATGCCATGGCTGACTCCCGTGATGAAGGGACTGTGAAATGTACATCGGCCCGTGCCGTGGGGGAAAGTTGACGACGGGACTTGACCGGTGATCGGGGGAGGCGGAGGTTGCCCACTCGCAGCGGGGAGGTTCGGAGCCGGGCCCTCCGGGAGGGCCCATCGGATGGAGGTCAAACATCGTGAGTCGACAGGGACCAGGCGTCGGCCACCGCCTTTCCTTTCTGGATCGCTACCTGACCCTGTGGATCTTCGTCGCGATGGCGGCAGGTATCGGCATCGGGTACGTGTGGCCGGAAGCGATACAGGCGCTCAACGAGGCCACTCAGGTTGGCACGACCTCCCTTCCGATCGCCATCGGGCTCATCCTCATGATGTACCCCCCGCTGGCGAAGGTGCGGTACGAGGAACTCGGGGACGTCTTCCGGAACGGCAAGGTCCTCGGGCTCTCGCTCGTCCAGAATTGGGTCATCGGGCCCGTACTCATGTTCGCGCTCGCGATCCTGTTCCTGCGCGACTACCCGGAGCTGATGGTCGGTGTGATCCTGATCGGGCTGGCCCGGTGCATCGCCATGGTCATCGTGTGGAACGACCTGGCCGACGGGGACCCCGAGTACGCCGCGGGCCTCGTGGCGTTCAACTCGATCTTCCAGGTGCTGTTCTTCAGCGTCTATGCGTACGTGTTCATCACGGTGATCCCCGGGTGGCTGGGTCTCGAGGGTGCGGTCGTCGACATCACGATGGGCGAGATCGCCAAGAGCGTGTTCATCTACCTCGGAATTCCGTTCATCGCCGGCTTTTTGACGCGCGCCATCCTGATCCGCGTCAAGGACAAGACGTGGTATCACGAGCGCTTCGTCCCGAAGATCAGCCCCATCACGCTCATCGCGCTCCTGTTCACGATCGTGGTGATGTTCTCCATCCAGGGCCGGGCCATCGTGGGACAGCCGATGGGCGTGGTGCGGGTCGCCGTCCCGCTCCTGATCTACTTCGTGGCCATGTTCACGATCACGTTCTTCATGAGCCGGCGCGTGGGAGCAGACTATCCCCAGACCGCGACCCTCTCGTTTACCGCCGCATCGAACAACTTCGAACTCGCGATCGCGGTGGCCGTGGCCACGTTCGGTATCGCGCACGGGGCGGCGTTCGCGGCCGTGATCGGCCCCCTGGTAGAGGTACCGGTGCTCATCGCGCTGGTGAACGTGGCCCTGGCATGGCGGAAGAAGTACTTCCCGGAGGCCGAGGCCGAGATCGCTGGTGTCAGCAACTGTGCCGTTCCGGCCGGCGTCGGACCGGTGGGAGGTGACGAGTGAGCCCCACGGTCGAAGTCCACGTCACTCCCGATTGCCCGCACGCCGAAGCCGCGATCGGGCTCGTCACAGAGGTCGCGGTCCGGCTCGCGCCGGGAGCAGTGGTGCGAGTCACGGAGGTACGCAGTGCCAACGAAGCGTCGGCGCTGGAGTTTCCGGGCTCTCCAACGGTCCGCGTGGATGGATTGGACATCGAGGGCTCCGCGATAGGTCCGCCGGCCTATGCGTGCCGGCGCTACGGGGACGACTCAGGCGTTCCACCAAGGTGGCTGGTCGAAGCCGGCCTGCTCCGGGCGCAAGCGCCCCGTCACGTGCTCTTCCTGTGCGTGGCCAACAGCGCCCGCAGCCAGATCGCCGAGGGCATAGGCAGGAGTCTGGCCGCACCCGGAGTTCGTGTGTCGTCCGCCGGGTCCGAGCCCTCGTCCGTACGGCCGCAGGCCGTGAAGGTCCTGTCAGAAATCGGCATCGATGCCGGGGGTCACCGATCCAAGAGCTTCGACGAGTTCCATGACGCAGGTGTAGACTGCGTGATTACCTTGTGTGCGGAGGAGAACTGCCCGGTGTGGCTGGGTGAAGCGGCCCGGGTGCACTGGGCGCTGCCGGATCCTGCCGCGGCCACGGGATCAGAGGAAGAGGTCCTCGACGCGTTCCGGGCCGTGCGGGACGAGCTGTTGAAGAGACTCGCGGTCGTGCTCAGCGAAGGTGCGGATCCGGGTCAGGTACTGAGAGAATAGGAGACGCGCATGGAGGTGGATCTGAAGATCGTGGGGATGAACTGCGAGCACTGCAGTGGCCGCGTCGAGAAGGCGCTCGGAGCGGTAGCCGGGGTGGAATCGGTGGACGTGACGCTCGAGCCCGGTTCGGCCACGGTGACCGGTAAGGGAATCGAGATGGAGGATCTCGTAGAGGCCGTGGACCGGGTCGGCTTCACGGCGACCGCGGAATAGGCCCCTTTTCCTCGCCCTCCCGCTTGAACCACAGGAAGAACTGGATCGTGATGGCGGTCCACAGGACGATCCCGCCTCCCACCTTCATCATCAGGCCCGCCAGCTGCTGATCCTGCCGGGGGCCGAGCACTCCGACCGGTGGAGCCAGCTCGTAGATCCCGTAGAAAGGCAGCTCCCCGAACGTCAGGAACGCGTACGGCAGCGTGTTCACGATGGTCGCCAGGAATAGGTAGCCCATCTTGAGGGGGTAGGTGAAGCGGGGCCGGGCGGGCGTCGGCGCGATGACGGGCCACCAGAAGATCAGGCCCGCTGCCAGCCACAGGGCGTCGATGGCGAACGAGCCGAGCGGCGTGACCATGAGGCGGTCCACCACGGACGGAGTGTGCGTGTAGAGCAGCACGAACTGAAAGACGGCCAGTGCGATCAGGGGGTGCGTCAGGAAACGGAGAACCCGCTGCGCGCCTGTGCGACGGGCGAGGGCATGCCACGCGCTGGCCGGCGCCCCGAGGATCAGCAGGGGCGGCGCGACCAGCCCGGTCAGCAGATACTGAAGCATGTGCGCGGAGGCCAGGTAGCCGGCGAGCGCCCCCACCGGCCAGTCCAGCGCGATCCAGAGCACCAGCACCCCGCCCACCCATGACCGAAGGCCCCTCCGCTCGCGGGCTGGATCGACACCGCTGGCCGCCTCCGAAGTGGACCTTCGCAGCCAAGCGCGAAGGCCTAACAGAAGGACGATCAGAACCCAGACGCCAGGGAACGGCCGCGGACTCCAGGTCCACGCAGCCGTCTGTGCGGAGCACCACCATTGCAGACCGTTCACGGACCGAGCAGCCGCGGAAGATCGTGCTTCCAGTCCGCCTGCCGCGTGCCGAACGGGTAGATCACGCGGTCTTCCGAACCGGGAGGGAAAGCGATCACCTGCGAGGCGTGCCCTACGGGATAGTCCGGACCGGCGGCGGTGTCGCGGATGGCCGCGGGTAGCATCAGACCCGTCATGATACTGTCGACGGCCGCTTCGCTCCCGCGCAGACCCACGAACTCCGGGTCGAAGTTCCCGAGCCAGTCGCGCAGACGTTCGGGCGTGTCACGTCTCGGATCCGCCGTAACGAAGACGACCGTCATGCGGCGCTGTTGCTCGACGCTGAGATCCTGCTTCACCGCAGCCAGGCTGGCCATGTGCACAGGGCATATGTCCGGGCAGTAGGTGTAGCCGAAGAACAGCAAGGCCAGCTTACCCTCGGTCCCGGCACGGAAGTCGAACGTCTCCCCGTGCATGTCTTCAAGCACGAAATCGGGTCGCGGCCCGGCATCGGGCATGAGGATTCCGCGATAGCCGGTGGACCGCGCCCGAGCCTCCGCTTCGGTGCGGTCCGGCGACTCGACGCTGCAGGCGCCGGCGACCAGCACGGTCGAGAACGCAATGAGGAGTCGTGTGGCGCGGCCAGCGGCCCGCGGGACGAAGAAGCGGTTGCTCAGGTTCATTTGGCCGCCAACCTACAGCGCCCGGGCCGGCGACACGAGAATCCGGACCCACCGCCATGTAGGGACTCGACGGTCGCGGTGTTGTCGCCCGCAGGGGACCAGCCGCCGGTGGACAACCGGTAGTGTTCTGTCGATTATGGCTGCATCGACTCGAATCCGGTGGCGCAGACGTCGGCACGCTTCGACTTGGGAGAACCAGACATGACTGAAGGAAGAACCGGGTACCAGGAATTCACGTGGACCCTGCTCAGAATCGTGGTGGGGCTGGCGTTCATGAGCCATGGCCTGCCCAAGCTGTTCGGGTGGATGGGGGGTTTCGGAGGTTCGGGAGAGGCCGCCGAGCTGATGTCGCGTTTCGGAGTCGCCGGCGTCCTCGAGACGTTCGGCGGGTTGCTCATCGTTCTCGGCCTGTTCACGCGACCGGTGGCCTTCCTGCTCGCCGGCCAGATGGCCGTGGCCTACTTCTGGATCCACGTGCCCGGAAGCGGAATCTGGTGGTGGGGGAACAACGGCGAGCTCGCGATGCTCTTCTCGTTCATATTCCTCTTCTTCTCGGCCTGGGGAGCGGGCCCGTACAGCATCGACGCCCGGTTGGGTTCATCCGCCGAATAGCCGGAGACAGAGGCGGCCCCGCGGCTGTTCCGCAGGGGTCGCCTTGAGCGGAAAATACGCTTACGGGGACTGCGATTCGTCGACGGTCTCGCGAATCTGCCGCTTGAGTCGCGCCAGGATCGCGCCCATGCCGCGCAGGCGCAGGGCGGACACCACTTCCTGGAGTCCCATGCCGGAGTAAAAGTCAGGTGGGACCTTCAGTACGTCCTGCCATGCCTCGCCTTCCAGTCCCTCACGGAGGATCCCCGCGAAACCCCGTACCGTCGGCGCCTCCGGCGGGCAGTCGAAGAAGAGGTGGACCGCACCGGTCTCATCCACTTCCGTGGCCAGGAAGAACGGGGTCTGGCACTCGTGCACCTGCTCGAGTCCGGTCCGATCCTCGGCCATGGCCTCGGGGAGCGGCGGCACCTTGCGTGAATAGTCCAGCAGCGCGTGCACCCTGAGCTCCCGTGGCGCCGCCGCGAACTGGTCCACGATCGTCTGTAAACCGTCGGGCATCGACATCGAAACTGAAACCTCTCGCTGACAGAATGGTTATCTTGAGTATCGAACGACACGAATCGCCAACTTGACCCGAGAACACAGGAGTACGCCATGCCGGCCGGCCAGGATCCGTCCCCCCTCTTCCAGGAATTTGCACACCCGGAGAAGCTGGTCTCCGCAGATTGGGTCGCCGAACACCTGGACGACCCGGCCGTCGTGGTCGTCGAGTCCGACGAGGACGTGCTGCTCTACGAGACCGGACACATCCCGGGGGCCGTCAAGATCGACTGGCACGCGGACCTGAACGACCCGCTGGTGCGCGACTACCTGTCTCCCGAGAACTTCGCCGACCTCCTGTCGAGGAAGGGGATCACCCGCGAACACACCGTCGTGTTCTACGGCGACAACTTCAACTGGTGGGCGGCATACGCGCTCTGGGTCTTCACGCTCTTCGAGCATCCGGATACGCGACTGGTGGACGGCGGTCGGCAGAAATGGGTCGCCGACGGACGGCCGATGACCACGGACGTTCCGGAACGAGAGCAGACCGACTATCCAACCGTGAACCGCGACGACGGCCCGGTGCGCGCGTTCCGGGACCAGGTGTTCCGACACTACGACAAGGGCGGCCGACTCGTGGACGTGCGCTCACCGCAGGAGTACCGGGGAGAGCTCCTCCACATGCCCGACTATCCGCAGGAGGGAGCCCTCCGCGGCGGCCACATTCCCGGAGCCGCGAGCGTCCCGTGGAAGAGAGCGGCGAACGACGACGGGACCTTCAAGTCGGCGGACGAGCTGCGGGCCATCTACCAGGAGGAGATCGGCCTGACGCGCGAGGAAGAGGTAATCGCCTACTGCCGCATCGGCGAGCGCTCGAGCCACACGTGGTTCGTCCTCACCCACTTGCTCGGGTTCGATCGCGTCCGGAACTACGACGGGTCCTGGACCGAGTGGGGCAACCTGGTCGGCGCGCCGATCGAGAAGTAGGCGCCGGTTCCGACCAGCGCCGCCCAGACGGGGGACAGGGCCGCCAGGCCCGCCCGCCCCTCGAGGAGAACGATGCCCACCAGGGTCGCCCAGGCCAGGCATTGGCCGGCCCTCACGCGGCTGCCGGCCAGCGTCAGTCCGTCTCGATCGCTCACGCTCTGCGGCTGACCCGACGCACGGACCAGCGCGATGAAGGGGAGCGTGGCGGCGAGCGCCACCCACTCCATCACGCCGAAGCCGATTGCCGTGGGCAGCGTTGACCGGCTCAGGCCCACGGCCAGGAGTCCGATCGCCGCGCCGGCTGCCGCAAGGTGGATCCGGTGCGGCGGCTTCAAGATGGCGTCCAGAACCAGTCCCGCCGCAGCGGCGCCGGCCAGGACTGGATGCCCTCTCCAGACGGCGATCCCCGCCAGCCCGAGCACGGCCAGGGTATCGAGGGGCCGGGCAGCCGGGCCCACCGTGCGATTGACCGTTCTCACGACCAGGAGCACGAGCAGCACGGCTGCGAAATCCGGTCTGCCCAGTATGGCGTGCGGGATCAGACTCAAGCCGGCCGCGACGAAGGCGGACCGGTCGTGATCCGGATCCAGCTCGCGGGCCACTGCCCAGGCCAGGAAGAATGCCAGGGCGAGCGTCACTCCCCACAGGAACGACTCCGGAGACGGCGTGCCCCCGAGGCGCCGGAATCCAAAACCCCCGGCCGCCACGAGGAGAGACAGCGTCGCGATCACCCGGTTGGTCGGGTAGGCGGGGTCCACGGGCCGGCCGAGCGAGCTGAGACGCTGCACCGATTCCTTCATCTAATCTCCCATACCTCCCGAGGTCACACCGGCGGCCGGCCGGTCCGGACGAGCTCCCGGTACTCGCGTCCGATGCGCCAGGCCACGCCGAGCCACACGAGAACCAGCACGATGTTGATCAGGGCGAAGGCCCGGATGCTGGTTCCGAGGAGATTAGCCACGACAAAGACCGTCACCGCGGCCAGCGTATCGCCCAACCGCTTCGAAAACGCATCCGTGACCTGCTTCGCCTTGTACTTCTGCTCGCGCGTCGCGGGCAGGAACAGGGCCTGCTGCACCGTGCTCTGGAGCGAGTAGTCGGTGGCGTTCTCGGCCGTCTTGGCCCAGCGGACGTACTCCAGCACGGGGTAGACCGCGATCAGCGCGTAAGAGCCAAGCGCGATGACCGGTAGGACCATGATGGCCACGTGCACGCCAACGTACTTGATGATGCGCGAAACGAAGAACAGCTGGGTGACCAGCACCACGACGTTTACCCAGTAGTAGAAGCTGCCCCGAAACTCGGTCGCCCAGCTGGCCACTGTGACCGTGCCTGACGGGTCGGAGGCAACCGCAGCTCTTGCTGCGCCGTCGATCAGGTAATTGAGCAGGTTTTCGCCGTTCGTATTGACCCAGTTGAGGAGGAGGATCAGGATCGCGATGTAGAGCAGGTAACGAGTCTGCAGCACCATGGCGAATGCGCTCTTGCCGGTCTCGATCTGCGGCTCCGTCACCGGCGGCTCTACCTCGAACGGTTCTCCTCGGGCCTCTCTCTCGAGGGCCTCCTTCAAGGCCTCCCGCAGGTTCTTGAATTCGCCCGTATCGAGCCTGAACTCGCCGGTCGCCGCGGGAGCGAACGCGGTGCTCGAGCTCGGGTCGACCCCGGCTTCCGTCCGCTGACGCTCGCGGCGGTCCACCCAACTGGTGAGCGCGAGGGTTGCGACGAGCAAAGCCCCCGCGAGCAGCATCGGGTAGTTCAACCCCAGAGGCACGACCATCTCCGCGACGGCCTTTGCGCCGACGATGCCGCCAAGCGCAGCACCCACCTGGACGATCGGAAACAGCCGCTCGCCTTCCTCGTTCGTGTACAGGTCGTTCGCAAACCCCCAGAACAGGGCCAGAATCATCACGTTGAAGATCCCGACCCAGACGAAGAACGGGATAGCGATCTTCAGTCCCGCCTGCCCCGCCAGGAAGAAGACCACGGTACAGCCGGCGAAGAACAGGGTGACGACGTTGATCAGACGGCGTCGTGGGAAGCGGTCGGCCATGCGGCCGTACAGCGCGATCACGGGGACGAGGAGGAAGGCCATGGCGGCCGACATGTATGCGGTGCCCTCGGCCCCCCGTTCGGCGAGGATGAGACCGTCCCTTATGGGCTTCAGGATGTAGTACGCGGTCAGCAGAAGGAAGACGTTCATGGCCAAAATGATGACGTTCGCGCCCTCGCCCGCGCGCACCTCCGCGAAGATCCGCAGGGCTCGGTCCAGCAGGCTGGGTTTATGCTCCCCGTTCACGTCCGTCCCCCTTCGGGCTGGTACCGGCGGCGGTCACCCGGTGCGTCACGGCGTCCAGATCCCGCGGCGTGTTGATGTTGCGGCGCCACCCACGATACGGTATCGCCTCGAAGACCGCCCCCTCTCCCATCATTCGGCTCACGACGTCCTCCAGCTCGTGCTCTCCCGACGGCCCGCGCGGCGTGTGGGTCGCCTCCTGGAAGAACGTCTCGGGCAGGAGAAATGCTCCACAGACTCGCCACTCCGTTTCTCCGGACCACGCCGCCTTGAAGATCCGCGTGATCCGGTTCCCCGAAACCGAGACCAGGCCCATGGCCTGCCCCCCCGCATCGTTCGCCGGTTCCACGAGTACTGCTCCCTGCGACCCGGTCTCCGCCCACCTGAGAGGGAAGTCGGAGATCGGTGACTCGAAGTAGCAGTCTCCCATCACGGTCACGAACGGGCCGTCGACCAGGCCCTCCGCCCGGCGCACCGCATCCGCCACGCCGGCGGGCTCCGGTTGCACCGAGTAGCACACGTCGAGCTCCCGGTACCGGGCGCCAAGCAGGCTCTGCATTCCCGCCAGGTCTTGCTCGCCCGTTACCACGCACACGCCGGAGAACGGTGCGGAGAGCCGATCCAGGAGGTGCTCGATGAGGGTCCTGTCCCCAATCTCCAGCAACGCCTTCGGGCGCCCCCCGGCCAGAGAGCCAAGGCGCGTTGCCTGGCCGGCCGCCGGGATCACGCACCACATGGCGGACGGCCTCCCAGTTGAGCGACCAGCTTATCCAGAGGCCGGTCCCGCCCCGATCGCCGCAGCGAACTCGGCCTGTCCGAACAGATCGCCAACGCAATCCTGAAACGAGCTCAGCAGTGCGTTCGGCTGCATTCCGGTAAGCCCGAGGTTCTGGCCTCTGGCGAACCCGTTGGACGATCCGCTGAACACCATGGTCTCGATCTCGGAATCGTACAGCTGCCACTGCACGCGGACGCGCACATCGAATTGCGCGGCGATGGTGATCCGGTCCAGGGTCCCGGCCAGTCGATACCGAACGTCCCGGTACATCCCGCCCACGAAGTCGAGCTCGACCCCCTCATCCAGAATCGGGAGCCCGGCCAGCTGAAGGTCCTCGACGGCAATGAGCACATCCGACGAGCCGCGCTCCAGGAGCGTGTGCTCCGCCTGCCAGCGGAACACGGTGACGGACTGCGAGCCGGTTGCCCCGGACTCGCCGATGTACTGTCGATGCGGGATGTCGGCGACGACGCCGAACATGTCCACGCCCCGGTCCAGCATTTCCTCGGGCGTAAGCGTGACGGTCGGCTGGGACGTGGCGGACGAACAGGCGCCGAGGAGAACGGCGCTGGCGAGAGCGCGCAGGGAGCGAGACATTTGCACCTCCGTGTCTGGTCTGTGCCGAGGCGAGGCGGTCTCCCTTCCATCGTACAAGGTACGCTCGGAGTGACCCTCCGGTCACCCCCGCTGCGAAGCTCCCACAGAGCGGGCGGTTGTGCGGTGTTTGGCAGCGTGGCAGACTTTATCGCACTCGGAGACAGGACCATCCGCGAAAGGCCGTTGTGAAGGCAATCTCCCGAAAGCCACATCGGACGGATGCGACATGATCCTCGTGGTTCGACATGGATCACAAAGCGGTCGCATCCCTCGCTACTGCGACCACGTCGTTCGGTGGCTGCGAGCGGAGCGACCCCATCTCGGGAATCAGATCCGAATCCACGAGACGGGCTCGGGACCTGCGGACCTGAGCGATGTGCAGGCGGTGTTCTTCTGGCTGGGGGATCCGCTCGAGATCCTGTACCCGGAGTGTTTCTCGGAGTCCCTCGGGATCGAAACAGAGGCGGACCGCTGGTCCCTGCGTGTGCTCAATCGGCCTTCCGTGCTCGCCCGGTATGGCAAGTTCTTCCACTACCGCCGGTTGGCTGCAGCCGGCATCGACACGCCGGCTGTGAGGCGGATCGGCTCGGCCGGCGACCTGCAAGAGGCGGCACAAGAGCTGGGTCTCCCGTTGCTGATTCGAGGGGACTACTCCTTCGGGCAGAAGGGGACCCGAATCATCTCCAATGAACGCCAGCTCGCATCGACAGATATGGAGCTGCTTCCCGCGGATCCGGTGGCTTCGCACCTGCTGGACGTGCGGGATCGGGAGCGTTCGATCGGACGGGATCGGGTCTGGAGCCGCTATTACCACAGGAAGAGGGTGATCCTGGTCGGTGGGGAGTGCGCCCCGTACAGTCTGATGTTCTCCAGGGTCCCCGTGGTGGGCCAGCACGTCTCGGAGTACGAGCGCGTCTATCGCTGGCGCCGAAGGCTGCGGCCGTACGGGCGGCCGGGGAAACAGGCGGTGAGCGCCGTTCAGAGAGTCATCGGCCTGCAATCCATGTTGAGCTGCGAGAAAGAGTTCCTGGACCGGCCGGCCGAGGATCCCGACCTGTTCCGGCGAGCCTCGGCCGCGTTGGGTCTCGAGTACCTGGCCTTCGACTATGCCACGGTGCCGGGGGAAGGCACGGTGATCTGGGAGGCCAATCCGTACCCGTTTCTCCCGGCGGCCGGCAATACGCTGCTCCACCACACTCGTAACCAGGCACGAAATACCGAACGTATCTACCACGCATTCGCCAGCACCTTCTCGGACTTGCTGGCGTGATCCCCTTCCGGCGCCGCGTGGATCTCATCTTCGGCATCGGGTACGAGGACGAAGCCGAGAAGGCGCAGCGCATCATGCGGGAGGTACTGGATGCTCACCCGATGGTGCTCGCCGATCCGGAGCCGGTCGTGCGCCTGCACGAGCTAAAGCGCCGTTTCGATGCCGAGGGCATCACGATTCCGTTCCCGCAGCGCGATGTGCACCTGTACCGGCACACCGCCGACGGTGAGTAGAGAGGACGATTACGCGCCGAACCAGAGGTCGAGGCGTTCGGTCTCGAACCGGTGTTTTGCCGCGGCGTACTCCCGCGACTCGGGCGCGATACGAACGAGCGGCTCGGGCTCCCGGTAGAAGTCACCCTGAATCTGTGCCGCCGTGCTCGTGCTCATCTCGAGGAAGCAGAAGCCCTTTCCGTCGAACGGAGCGGGGGATTCGGCGCCTGAGATTCGGGCCGCCACCGCGGCCGCCACGCGCTGACCAGCGAGGTCCGCCATCAGGCCGGCCTTGGGCAGAGGAAGTCCGTTGGCCAGGGTAATCTTCGTCACGTCGCCGATCGCGAATACGTCCGCATTGTTCGTCTCGAAGGTCTTCGGATCCACCCGGATCCAGCCGCCCGGTCCCGCCAGGGCGGAGTCGACGACAACCGCCGGAGGCCGGTGCGGCGGCACCCCGATCAACAGGTCGAATTCAAGGGCCGAGTCACCAAAGTCGATTCGCCCATCCTCGACGCCGCGCACTTCCCTCCCCGTCTCGTAGCGGATGCCCCGCTCGTCCAGCCGTTCGGCCAGCCACCGTGATCCGTCGATGCCTGCGTTGGGAAGGAGAATGGGCTTCGGTGTGGTGACCGTGATCGAGCTGGCGTCCCCGACCCCGAGCCGCCGGAAGTGATCATCCAGCAGCATGGCACACTCAAAGGGAGCCGGCGGGCACGGATAGGGCATTCCGGCGATGGCGATCACGACGTCGCCGCCGGGGAAGTCCGCGACCCGCGCCTTCAGGCCTGGCACACCCGCTACGTTCCATACGTCGTGGCCGTGCTCGGCCAGGCCGGGAACCAGGTCGGGTCTCGACTCCGCGCCGAGGGCCACGATCAAGTATTCCGCCGAAAACTCGCCAGCGTCCGTTACGACTGTGCGCTCCACCGCGTCGATACTGCGGATCTCCGCCTGGACGCGGCGAATGCCCTGCCCCTCGAGGGCAGCGAGTGAACGTCGGCCTCCCTCCAGGTCTCCCATACCCACCAGCGCCCACAGCTTTCGGAGCCCCATCATGAACGTGCCAGACCGGTCCACGAGCAGGACTTCGTGATCAGCCGCGACTCGCCTCCGAAGCTCGGTCGCTGCCGATACTCCCCCGAATCCTCCCCCGAGTACCATGATCCGCGCCAATGTGACCTCCCACCGGCCGAACGGTCCAGCCGGAACTCAGGACAAAAAAAGCGGGCCGCCTCGCTAACGAGACGGCCCGCGCAGCCGCTAGGGCTGTTTGCCGTTTATGAAACGACGGTCACGTTCTCCGCGGCCGGACCCTTCTGGCCCTGCACCACGTCGAACTCGACGGTGTCACCCTCTTTGAGCGACTTGAAGCCCTCGGCCTGGATGGCCGAGTGATGGACGAAGCAATCCTTGCCGCCATCCTCCAGCGTGATGAAGCCGAAGCCCTTCTCGTCGCTGAACCACTTCACGGTTCCCTTGGTACGCATGTGTCCTGCTCCTGATGTTGTGTTGCCAAGGTCGGAGTCCGGACAATCCGTACCCACCGACTGATTGACACTCTCGCGGCATTCCCCCGCGCGGGACGTGGCTCGAGCCACGAAAAAAAGGGGTACCCGTTCGAACAGGTCCCCCAAAGAAAAACCGTTGTTCTGTCTGGTCGCTTACCGCACTGCTCGGGTAGTGCTGTTTATTCGCTGGAAATATCGCCACAATCGGCGGTGAAGTCAACCTGGGTGCGTAGCGTGGCCTCCGCCGACCGTCATAGGTTGTGGCCAATGACCGAGCAAGAACCAGGCGGAGAGATGGAGAAAGTCACCGGCGTGCGGAGCTTCCTCGCGGCTCTTCGCGTGGATGCCGGCACGCTATGGAAGACGCCGGCGGATCGCCGCGCCGCCCAGGTCCTGATCGCGTCCGTGATCCTGCTGATCGTCTTCGCCATCTGGGGTCGGCCCAATTTCCTCCGCGCGCACCTCCCCGTGGTGGCGGCTACCCTCGGGATGGACGCGAGCCACGAGTACTACATGGCGCTTCCCTACCTGTACTGGGGGGTGTCCAGCGCCGTCATTCGAGTCCTCATTCCGCTCCTGGTGATCGTCGTGTGGATCGGCGCGCGGCCATCCGAGTTCGGCTACCGGATCCGGGGCGTGACCTCGCACGCCTGGATCTACCTGGCGATGTTCCTGGTGATGCTGCCCATCGTCTTCGCGGCCAGCTTTCTTCCGGCTTTCCAGGCCAAGTACCCGATGTACGACAACGCCGTCCTCGGGCCGACTCACTTCGCCCTGTGGCAGATCGCCTACGGTGTGCAATTCCTGGGGGTGGAAGGCTTCTTCCGCGGGTTCATGACGTTCGGCCTGTATCAGCGGTTCGGCTACCTGAGCCTGTTCATCATGGTCATTCCCTACGCGCTGGTGCACGTAGGGAAGCCGCCGGTCGAGGTATTCATGGCCGTGCCGGCCGGACTCGCGCTCGGCTACCTGGCGCTGAAGAGCCGGAGCTGGGTCTTCGGCGCCCTGTTGCACTGGGCGGTAGGCATCACCATGGACGCACTCGCGGTGTGGCACGCGGGTGGATTCAGAACGTGACGTCCCGACCGTGCTCCTTGTAGAGCCGCTTCATCAGCTGGATCTGCCCGGTATGGTAGATGTCGTGCGTGGCCACGCCGAAGAGCAGGTCAACGTTGCGGTAGTCACCTTTCCCGCCCCTGTGCTCCACTTGCCGCGGACCCAGGGCTTGAGCGATCCCTAGCAGGGCCTCGTTCTCCGACGCCAGCAGCTGACGGTCCAGTTTCCACGACTTCGGGGAGCGATCCTCGGGCACGGCCGGCCAGTTCGCCGGACCGCGGGGAAAGGAGCCGCGCGGCACGGATGCGTCCAACCTCCGGCGCACCGCGTACTTCCAGTAGGCGACGTGAAGAGCCAGCTCCCAGATGCTGTGCCGCTCCTGGGAGGGCTTCCAGGCCGCCATCTCCGCGGTGACGCCCCGCAGGCTGCCGAGGGCCGTTGCGCCGCCGTACCACAGGCGCTCTCCCGCAGGCGGATCCAGCAGGTGGAGCGCTTCCTCGAGGCGGGGATCCGTCATGCTCCCTCCCTGTTACTTTGGGACCGATGAGACTCGCGGTCACGATAGCATCGATTCTGCTCGTCGGCCTCACGGCGTGGATCACGCTCGTGTTCCTCGCGCAGAGAACGGTCATGTTCCCGCGTCCACCGGTTCCCGACTCGCGGGCGGCGGATGGCCGGGCCGACGTGGAGATCCTGCGGGTCGGAGAGAAGTCGGGCGTCGAAGCCTGGTACCTTCGCCCGACTGCAGCCTCCGTCCGCGCCCCCGTGCTGATCTTCGCGCACGGAAACGGAGAACTGATCGATTACTGGATCGATGCCTTCGACGACACCCGCCGGAGCGGGCTCGGCGTGCTGCTGGTCGAGTACCCCGGGTACGGGCGGTCCGCGGGACGACCGACCGAAGAGTCGATCGCCCGAACCATGGTGTCGGCGTTCGACGCGATCAGGGACCGGCCCGACGTAGACCCGGAGCGGATCGCGGGATGGGGCCGCTCGCTGGGCGGCGGAGCGGTGTCTGCTCTCGCCGCGGCCCGGCCGCTCGCCGCGCTGGTGCTGGAGTCGACCTTCGCGAGCGTGCGCCCTCTCGTCCGCAGGTACGGGCTGATCGGCCCTCTCGTGCGGGACCCGTTCGACAATCTCTCCGTCGTCGAGGGCTTCGAGGGGCCGGTGCTCGTGATCCACGGGGAGAGGGACACGATCATCCCGGCGTCTCACGGAAGACGGCTCGCCGAAGGGGCCGAGCGCGGCACTCTCGTTCTGAGGAATTGCGGACACAACGACTGCCCGCACCCCTGGCCCGAGGTGCGGGCGTTCCTCGCCGGTGAGGGATTACTTGCGGCCGTACCCGCCGGCCATTCCGATCAGTCGTCCGGCGACGCCGATCCGTCCTCCGGCGTCGCCAGCCGGAAGTAGTAGTCCGCGGTTAGAGAGTTGACCCGGTAGGGGGTCTCATCGTCCTCGAGATATCCCCCAATCGCAGAGACCGCCACGGCGAGCCGCGCTCCCTCCGATTCCGCTCGTGCCGTCAGAAGCTCCGCCGGAACCTGCGCGCCCGCGGACCGGGTGCGCATGTAGTCGTGCGCGCTGCGAAGAACCTCTTCCAGGGACACGACCAGCACTTCCTCGCCCTCCACCGACATCGTCACGGAAAGCCGGTCCTCGTCCCACGCGAAAGCGGCGCCGGTTTCGTCCACACGCACCGTGTCCAGGACAGCGCTCCGGTTTCTCAGAACGTAGTCGTAGCCCTCGATGGGCAGCGGAGGACCGCTCTGCTCCACGAAGAAGTTGAATCCCTCGCCCTCGCCCGGCGTCCAGGTACCCACGTACTCGATGCCCATCTCCTCGACGATGAGGGCCGCTCGCCCTTCGGCCTCCCACCGGTCCGAGGGCTGCGTCCCATCGGCAATCGTGTCCACCTCCGCCAGCCGGCCGGCCGGGAACCAGGATTCGATCGATCCGGTCCCGTGATTGGCCGCGAGATATCGGATCGTAGCCCCGATCTCCCTGCGATCCTCGGCCGAGACGTCCGCGCTCGGGGGCCGGACCTGGCCGTCCACCAGCATCCCGTTCTTCTCCAGCAGGCCCTCCAGCCTCGAGGTCTGGCTGGCGCGTGATACGGGGTAGGCGCTCCACGGGCCGATGAACGTCAGCAGGGCGATGGCAGCCAGCGTTGCTGGAATCACCTTGATGTTGCGGCTGCGGGTGATCGCGTAAAAGAGCGACATGCCGCCCAGCCACAATGACAGAACCACGAGGAAGTACCGTGGCTCGGTGATGGCGTACTGCTGGATGCGCTTCCAGATGGCGAGCAGCAGCATGATGTTGGCGGGTATGAGTCCGATCCAGAACCAGCGAGCGTAGCGCTGCACCCAGTGGTTCTCCTCCCGCTCCGCGATCGGGTAGAGGAGAAGCAGCGAGAGGATCCCCGCCGCGGCCACGCTCGATACCAGGTACCCGATCCAGCCGCTCGGCCACACGCGCGTGATGATAATTCGTCCCAGGTAGAGCGTGAGGATCAGGATGTAGACCGTGACCAGCGGACTCAGGATGTACTGGCTGAACACCTTGAGGACCGCCGGATAGTCGTCTTCACGCTCCAGTTCCTCGAAGTCCTCCGGGACGCCGGAGAGGAAGAACCAGGCGCTGAACACGAAGGCGATCCAGCACCACAGGCGGAAATACGTTTCTCCCTCGACGTCGATGCCGAGGAGGTTGTCCACGGCCAGCAGCGCCACGGAGAGTCCAAGGTATAGGACCGCTGAGAACACCCCCGCCAGCAGGAAGCGCAGAAAAAGGCTCCGGTTATACTGCCAGAACCCGTTCCACTCACGAACCGCCGCATACGGAGCCACCGCCACGAGGAGGTGGGCGGCGACTGAAAGCTGGACGTAGCGCAGGACCTGGACGGGCTCGGACCACGTGGGCCGGCCCAGGTACACTCCCAGGAGAAGCGCGGCAGCGATTCCGCGCGCGCCCCAGAGCACGGCATTCGAGACCCCACGCCGCTCGGCCGTCAGCGTGATCGCGATGAACAGCGGTATCCCGAGGCTGGCAGCGTACAGGATGCCGGCGAGCAGTTCTTCGTCTACCGGCGAATCGGCGAGGAGCGACGCGCTGAGAGCCGAGATGACGGCGCAGGTCAGCGCTACGGGGAACCTGCGGGCCGCGGCGAACGCCGTTCGAGCGAGCTGCTCGATCGATGGGAGTCGCATGATCCTGTCCTCTCGATCCGTCGGGACTCAGCCGATCTGGATGTGGACCGTATTGCCCTGCATGTAGGTCATGGCGGATACGGGCTGTATCCGTCGGCCGTCCACGATGACGGCTCCGAAGCTGCCATCCTCGCGCCGCTGTGAGACATATCGCACGACGCCGTTGTTCATCTCGGCGCCTCCCACGTCTTCGAACTCGATCTCGTTCGCGGTGACGGCCAGCCAGCTTGCCATGATGAGCTCCTCGTGATCGGGGGATGATGGGCGGTGTCCACAATCTACTCGCAATCTGGCGCCAGGCCACGCGCTCGATCTCACCGATGCGCGCACCCAACGGCGGCATCTGGCACGGATCTGGCTGATTCCAGCCGGTTGGATTGAATGGGTGCGCCGGAAAAAGGAGGTCCCGAGGTGAGAATCCCGAACCGATCGGTCGCGCTCGCAGCGGCCCTGATCGCTTGCGGATGCGGTGCAGATGACGCGTCCGGACCCGAATTACCCGAAGCTCCCGTGGGGGACGTCGCCGAGTTCACGGCCGACATGAATGCGCACCGGATCTCGGCCGGGTGCGGCACCCTGGAGTGGCATGCTGCGACGGCGAATGTCGCCCGTGCACATAGCCAGGACATGCAGGATCGGGGATTCTTTTCACATACGAACCCCGACGGGGACTCGCCCTGGGACCGCCTGGCCGACGGAAACGTGACGTGGAACGGGCCGGCCGGCGAGAACATCGCCCAGACCTCGGGCGGTCCCGATTCGGCCCTCGGCCTGTGGCTGAACAGCCCCGGCCACCGGGCCAACATCGAGAACTGCGCCTTCAACCACCACGGTGTCGGCCTCGTGGGCTCGTATTGGACCCACGTGTTCATCACCGACCCCGACTGAGGCCGGTATTCAGCGGTAGGCTGACCGAGGCCGATCAGCGCTCGCGGAGCGCTACGTTCCCGTTCACGGTCGTCAGGGTGAGCAGCCGGCCGCCTTCGCCCAGCGTCCCCTGCATGAGTCGCCCGTCTCCGCTGATCGTCAGGGCGAAGTCGCTCGAAACGGAGCCGTTGACCGTCGCGCCGGTGACCACGGCATCTGTATCGCTCGGGATTCGCACGGTCACGTCCCCATTCACCGTGATGAACCCCAGGTCCCGGTTCCACATCGAGCGGCCGATGTCCGCGTCCACGTGTCCGTCGACCGTCACCGCCTGAGCCTGGCCGTCCGTCTGGAGCTCGACGTTGCCGGCCACCGTGATCGCCTGCACGTCCCCCGCCAGACCCGTCGCCGTGATCGAACCGGCCACCGTGACGCCGACGAACCCGGCGAGATCGGGCACCTCCACCTCGAACGTGACCACCACGTCATTGTCGCCGTTCGAAAGAAAGCCCCCCTGACCGGGTAGACACTCGTTCGCCGGCTGACCCGAGACGTCGGGGTAGACGGCGCAGATCGTCACGCCTCCGTCGTGCTCGACCACGTCGATGATCACGGAATCCGGATCGTCGTCGTCGCCTCGCTTGGTGGCGAAGAGCCGGACCTCATCGTCCGGAGAAGGCGTGGCCACGATGCTCCCGCTGACACCCTTGATCTCCACCACGTCCCCCGCCTCGACGGCGCCCGTCCACTCGAACGTGTCCACTTCTCCCGGCCCTGTGCTGTCGCTGCTGCATGCCGCGAACAAGCACAGGGCGGCAACGGCCGTGGCGAGCCGAACTGGCCTGTGGCTCCACATTTTCTTGTCGTCCTGTTGGAGTCCAGTCAGCGGGGGGGGGTCCTGAATGTAACACCTTGCTTCACAGCTTCATTTAGCCGACCCGTCAGTCAGAACCCTCCGGACGCAGGTCGATCTTCAGGTGAGCCGTACCGCCGGTGAATGTTACCACACGAACCACCGTCTCGTAACCGGGTCGCTCCACTCGAACCGTTCCCTCCCGGTAGCGGCGCTCGACGTTGGCATTCCCGTCGGGAATCTCGACCCCTATCTCGCGCTCGGTCAGGTCGAACTCGTACTCGATCGGCGCGTTACCCAGGAAGCGAAACTCCTCCTCGAACGCCCGCGCCCGGACCTTGCCCGGAACTCCTTTCACGGTGCCCCGGATCTCGATCTCGCCGCGGCGCTGCAGGTAGACCTCCGCGCCTACCGGATTGACGTCGACCTTGACCTTCTGCGTCGAGCCGCAGCCGGCCAGGGCGACTGCGAACAGCGTGCCGGAACACGCACGGAGAATCTGGCTGTGCACCGATGGCCTCCTGTTGCTCGAGTGTTCATACCCTACACCCGAGGCGCTTGAAGGTTGGCCGCGGCCGCAGTTGGAACGTTTCAACGCTGTCCTCCGGACGTTTCATGAAACACCCGGCCCGCAGGCCGAATGAGGGTGTAGTTACCGTAATTACTTACGCAGAAACCACTTAAGACCCGACCGATCTCTGAGTAAATGCTGGCTCGGACCGTGCCCCCCAAAGGAACCGTCCTCAAATAGCACATTCGGTCTCACGAACCAAGGAGAAAGCAATGCACGTACGATCCCTCGCCGCGTTCCTCGCGATTATGACGGCTGCGGCCTGCGACGGAATGGTGGAGCCATCGGCATCGGACTCGAGCGCGGAGCCGGACTTCGCCAGCGCAAACGCCTCACCGCGTGCGTCAGACCAGCGCACCTACGAGGTAACGGTCTACAACTTCACGTCCGGACAGCCATTTACCCCCCCGGCCGCAGCGACCCACAGGCGTGCGGCCGATCTCTTTCAGGTCGGAAGCGCGGCGTCGTACGAAGTGAAGGAGATCGCCGAGAACGGGAACCTCGCACCCATGGTGACCGCGTTGGAGAGCTCCCGGCACGTATCGGATGTCGTCGTTGCGGTGGCCGGTGATCCGCCGCCGGTCCTTCCCGGGGGGTCCGTGACATTCGAAATCGAAGCGGAAGACGGCGCCCAGTTCTTCTCGTTCGTGTCCATGCTCATCTGCACCAACGACGGTTTCACGGGTCTCGACTCCAGGAAGCTCCCCAACCGGTTGTACGAGCAGGTGGCTTTCGATATCGGAGCATACGACGCGGGGACGGAAGTCAACACCGAGGACTTCGCGGACATCGTACCCCCCTGCCCTCCACTCACCGGAGTAGCCAGTTCGGATCCGGGTGCGGGTATGAGTAACCCAACTCTCGCCGAGAATGGCGTGATCCGGCACCACCCCGGAATCATGGGTGGAGATGATCTGCAAACCGGTCTCCACGGATGGTCGGAACCGGTGGGCCGGGTCTCCATTCGTCGTGTGGATTGATTCACTCTCGTTTCCCGGTAGTCAGGGGGTGTGCCGAGGCCTCGGCTTCCCCCCTGACTGCCTCGTGCTGGCTCGGTCGCGGCACGACCCTGTAGCTTCTCGCACATGAAGATCTCTCTGCAACGAGCGCTGGTGGTCTTGCTGGGTGGTACGGTCCTGGTGGCCCTCATCCCCGGAGGGCTGCTGCTCGACCGCCGGCTTACCGCCGAGTTGGAGCGCTCGGCACGCGAAGGTCTTGCGATCGCACCCCGCCTGCTCGCGGACCGTAATTCGGCGAGAGCGGACGCTCTCATGATGCACGCGAAGGACATGGCCGCAGCGCCGCCCGTCGTGCAGGCATTCCTGTCGGGTGATCCCGAGGCAGCGGTCAACGCGGCGGTCCAGGCCCGGATCGACGACAGCGAGCAGGTGATCGTGATCTCGGGAGGAGAAGAGGAGGCTTGGGCAGGTCCCATGCCCGATTCAGGCATGGTCGCGGCGACTCGCGAGGGACGCATGCCCGTTTCGTTCCAGACGACATCGGACGGACCCGCCCACGTCGCCCTGGCACCCGTGATGGATGGGGATGCCTGGCTCGGAGCGGCCGGAGTCCTTCAGCAGCTGGACGAGGAGGGGGTGGCCGCCCTGGCCGGCCTCACCGCCTCGGAAGTGGTCGTGGAGCCGGTCGCCCGCGAACCTTGGATCACCACCGTCGACACCTCCCTGGCGCGGGATCTGGTCGCCGCGGCCGCCCCGCACGGTGTCGAGGAAGGTGTCGTCGAAGCGACGCTCCCGGGCGGCTCGCGCTGGTGGATCACTGTGGCCGAGCTCGGTGGCGCGGGGCGCATCCTCTTTGCGCGCAGCGTGCAACGCGAGCTGGCCGTACTGCCGCGTCTGAGGAGGGGCGCGGCCTTTGCGGGAGGCCTCGCATTCGTGCTGGCCATTCTCCTCGGCATCCTTGCCGCACGCACGATCGCCAGGCCTGTCTCACAGCTGGCGACCGCGTCGGGTCGCCTCGCGGGCGGCGACTTCGCGGCCCCGCTTCCCAGCTCGACCATCCGCGAGGTCGAGCTCGTTTCGGACAGTTTCGCGCAGATGAGAGCGGCCCTGGAGGAGCGCCTCGAGGAGCTGGAGGAGGCCAACCAGGCCCTGGAGACCCAACAGGAGCGTTTGCAGGCGCTGCAAGGCGAGTTGATTCAGCAGGACCGACTCGCGGCAGGAGGACGGCTCGTGGCCGAGTTGTCTCACGAGATCCGAAACCCCGTTGCCAGCATCAGGAACTGCCTCGAGGTCGTGGACCGACGCCTGGCCGAAGATGAAGAGGGGCGGGTTTTCACCCGGCTCGCGATCGAGGAGCTGGCGCGTATGCACGAGCTGGCGGAGGGGCTCCTGGACCTGAATCGTCCCGTGGACCCCGATGCCGTTCAATCTGATCCAGCGGTCGTGGTCACGCAGGTTGCGGCGCTCATGGGAGCGGGAGCCCAGGGGGATCGCTGGCCGATCGAGCTCGATTTCTCACCGGAGAACCCGGAGGTCGCGATCGCGCCCGACGCCCTCAAGCAGGTCCTGATCAACCTGGTCCAGAATGCCCAGGAGGCAATGCCCGATGGCGGTCCCATAGAGATTCGGGGTGAGGCCTCAGGCAGCCGGATGACTCTGGAAGTGCGCGATGGTGGGCCGGGAATCCCGGACGACATTGCCGGGCAGATCTTCGATCCCTTCTTCACGACCAAGGGTGAAGTGCGGGGTGTAGGTCTGGGCCTGTTCGTGGCCCAGGGAATCGTGCGCCGCTATGGGGGCGCTCTCTCCGCGCGGAACCGGGCCGATGCTCCCGGAGCTTCCTTCGAGATCGAACTGGCGGTGGCCGATGCCACAGCTGAGCGAGGAACGGTCTCTTGAACCGCCACCGACCCGGGCGAATCCTCCTGGTCGATGATGACCGGGCGTTTCGAATCTCGACCGCAGAATTGCTGAGACAGGACGGCTACGATGTCTTCACGGCAGCTGGAGGGGCCGAGGCCGGTGAGACCATGCGGGACCAATCCATCGATCTGTTGCTCCTCGACGTGCGCATGCCCCTCATCAGCGGAGTCGGGGTGCTGGAGGCACTGAGGATGCGAGGCGAGCGTGTCCCGGTGCTGATGATCAGCGGTTTCGGCACGATCGAGACCGCGGTCGAGGCCCTGCAGAAGGGTGCGGATGACTTTCTCACCAAGCCGGTGGATCCGGCCCTGCTCAGCCGGAAGGTAGCGGAACTGCTGGATCGCCGGCCCACCTCCTGGGACGAGTTCACGGCGCTGGGAATGGTGGGAAGCAGCCAGTCCATGCAGGACGTGTACGAGGCGGTGCGAAGCGTTGCCCCGTCGGACACCACGGCACTGGTGACGGGCGAGACGGGGACAGGCAAGGAACTGGTCGCGCGGGCAATCCACGATCTGTCGCCCCGGTCGCAGGGACCGTTCATAGCGGTCAACTGCGCCGCCCTCGCCGACGGATTGCTCGAGTCCGAGTTGTTTGGACACGTGCGCGGCGCATTTACCGGAGCCATAGCCGATCGCGAGGGGATGTTCAGCGCCGCAGAGGGTGGAACCCTGCTTCTGGACGAAGTCGGGGACATGAGCCTGCGGCTGCAGCAGCGCTTGCTCCGCGTGCTTCAGGAACGTGAGGTTACGCCGGTTGGGGCCAGTCGACCCCGGCCCGTGGATCTTCGAGTGATCGCGGCAACCCGGCGCGACCTCCGGGCCGAGGCCGCCGCCGGACGCTTCCGGGACGATCTCTATTACCGCCTTGCGGTCTTCCCCATTGAGCTCCCGCCGCTGCGTGAGCGTCATGGTGACATTCCCCTGCTCGTCGAGGCAGCGCTGGAGCGCCTGCGAGGTCGCTCGCGCGTGCGCACGCCCGAATCGTGTTCGCCGCAAGCAATGGCTCTTCTTCGCGCCTGGAGGTGGCCCGGCAACGTGCGCGAGCTGCTGGGAGTGATTGAGTCTGCAGCGATCCGGTCAGGGGGATCCCGTATCGGCGTGGAGCACCTTCCGCGTGAAATCCGCCGGTCCGTGGGGGGAGCGGGCGGTGAAGAGGCGGAGGAGGATCGTTACTCCTCGGCCGGAGATCCCGCCGGAGAGAAGGCCGCAATTGAATCGGCTCTCGAAGCAGCCGCGGGACACCGAGTCAAGGCGGCTCGAATGTTGGGAATGAGCCGAACGACGCTGTGGAGGAAGATGAAGGAGTACGGCCTGGACGCCGATACACCGAGAGAGGACGCCGCAGAATGAGTCAAGAATCCGCCGCCGACCGGCGGGCCATCGACCGAATCATGACGGCTCTGTACGAATCTATCTCCGGAGCGGACGACTCGGAGCGAGACTGGGACCTCTCGCTTTCCCTGTTCCATCCCGATGCGCGGGTGTCTCCGAACTCGTCGGCGGACCGGGCGCGGGCGGTCGTCACCGAGGAGGCCTTCCAGGCCGAGGCCCGGCCCCGGATCGCAGAGCTCGCGTTCCACGAGTGGGAGGTCGAGAGGGACATGGTCATCGATGGCGACGTGGCCTCGGTTCGAAGCCGATACCACGCGGCAGAGACGCCGCGGGGTGAGCCGGTGATCAAGGAAGGCACGAATCACCTCCTCCTCATTCGCGAGAACAGCGACTGGAAGATCATGGCCATCGCGTGGTGACGGCGTAGATCAGCCTACGGCCTCTCTCGCCCTGAAGTAGACGCCGTCCGGGATGTCGCGCTCGCGCTTCCAGCGGGCGCCAGCCGTGAGGAGGTCCGGCCGCACGCCGGTCGCCTCGTTCGATGCGACCAGCGTGTGTGCCGGTTCTGTTCCGACGTCCGGCGACGCAGGCGGCGCGCCGAGATGAACATGACCCCGCGGATCGCAGAACGCTGGCTGACGGTCCTTGCCCCACCACTCGATCTTCCACCCCTCCTCGTGAAGCAGCCGGTGATGATGTCCGCACAGTAGTACCAGGTTCTCGAGCTTCGTTTCGCCGCCGTCCGCCCAGTGCCTGACGTGGTGCGCGTCCGTGAATCGCAGACCGCAGCCCGGGAACCGACACCCCCGGTCCCGTACCTCGAGAGCTCGCCGCAGGGCCGGCGAGATCGTGCGCCGCTTCCGACCGACGTCGAGCGTGCCCCGATCGTCTATTCTCACGTCGACCACGGACGCATCGCAGCTCAGGCGCCTCGACGTTTCAGCTGAAACGCGAGTCCCATCCAGATCCGACCGGGCCAGCGCGCTTCCCTCCTCCCTCAGGGTGTCCGCGTCCACGTGCAGAACCACCTGGTAGCGCTCGGCCTTCGTCCCACTCAGGGGAGTGCCCCCGAAGCCGGCCGCCAGCGCCCGCTCGGCCACCAGGGCCAGCGCGTCGGCCCGGAGCCGCGCCGCTTCTTCCGGAGACGTTTCAGTTGAGACGTCCCGCGCCTTCTCCCGGTACAGTACATCGCTCGCCGCCTCTACCGCGCGCATGAGAAGCGCCCCCTGCTCCGGCGTCAGCTGACCCCGCACCTCATAGAGTCCATCCGGGTCAGGATACACGGACAGGCACCGGCTCTCCTGACGTGCCCGTTCCCGGTCTGCTTCCTTCTCCCGGCTTCCCAGCTTCCAAGCCCGCACCATCCGCTCCAGATCCGCCGTCGTCGCGCCCCTCGCCAGGTCAAGCAGATCTGTCTCGTTTTCCGGTGTCGCCACCCGGGTCAGCGCCCGCACGGCCGAGAAGCTGAGCTCACCCCGGCTCATGGAAGCGCTCGTCAGTGGAAGCTCAGCTAGAGCCCTGGCCGCGCGCACCTTTTCCCGGCACGCCCCAAGGTCGATTCCGGTCCGGAACGACAACCAGTGGGCACACGAGCGGTGCCCGCCGATCTCCCAACCGCGAAGGCGGTCGAACTCAGCGATCAACGTGAGCAGGCGGTGTGTCCCCGCGTGAATGTGGGCCGCGAGCACCGCGATCTCCTCTTCAAGCGCTTCTACCGTATCCAGAGTGTCCGGGTTGTCCATGAACCGAAGATATACCGAATATCTCAACAGACGCTCAACGCGACCCGGGACCCCGGGGGCGAGCGACAGGCCCGACCAGGAGCGGAAGCTGGAGATGGAAGTCGCGCGGCAGAACGGGGAGACCGTGCTGGCCGGCGAAGCCTGGTGCTACACCCTCACACCGGAACCGCGCTGGGGCCGGGCCCCGCCCGAATGCCAGGCGGGGCCGCGGCGGCCTGCGATTACGGAACGAGAGGCTCCTCATCGCTCACGCCCGCGAAGTCGCCGGCCTTCACGACCGTGATCTCCGACAGGTCCACGTGTGAGCGCATCGCCTCGTTGATCTCGTCCACGGAGAGCGACGCGATCCGCGCTTCCAGCTCCGCGTCGTGCTCCAGCGTTCGGCCCAGGTACAGCCCGCCGGACAGGGACATGGCGAGTTCCCGGTCCTGGGCCCGGGACACGTTGCGCGAGTCGAGCCATCCGTCCTTGGCTGCCTGCACTTCGTCTTCCGCGTAGCCCTCGTCCAGCACCTTGGCGACCTCTTCGCGGAACGCAGCCTCGAGCGGCTCCACGTTCTCGGGTGCGTAGATCGCGTAGCTGAGGAGCGTCGCGTTTTCATCGAGCGGACTGGCGTTGAAGAACGCCGCCACGCCGTACGACAGGCCCTCCTCCTGGCGGATTCGGACCGCGAGACGCGAGTTCAGGAAGCCACCGCCCAGCATGTAGGAGCCGAGGACCATGGCCGGATAATCCGGGTGCTCGTCGCTCATCTCGATGGCCTGCCCGGCCAGGAAGAAGGCGTTGGCCTTGTCTGGTGTCTCGACCGACAGGTCCGCGGCCTCGACGTCCTGTATCGGCCGCGGGATGCGCACGTACCCGGACTCCGCCGTCCAGGAGCCGAAGAGCTCCTCGACTACGGCCCGGATCTCCCCCGCATCGAAGTCACCCACCACGGCCATCGTGCCATTCTGGGCCCCGTAGAACTGCGCGTGGAACTCCTTCGCCGCGGCTAGATCGGCGGCGTTCATGCGCTCGATCTCCTCCTCGAACGTCGCGGAGTAGAACGGATGGTCCTCCGGGTACGGGCTCATGTGTCGGCCGAAAGCCTCGCTGGCCCGTGCGCTCGGCTCGGACATCTGCCGCTCGATCGAGGCGAGGCGCTCCTCCTTCAGAAGTTCCCATTCCGCCTCGTCGAACACCGGATCCGTGAGCACGTCCCCCACCAGTCTCAGCGCGGGTACGAGGTTCTCGCGCGTCGTCTCGATGCGAGCGAACGCCGAGTTCGAACCGCCGCTCACGAAGACCTGCGCCTTCAGGCGGTCGATCTCGTCCGAGATCTCCTCGCGGCTACGCGTGCCGGTGCCCCGCATGAGCATCCCGCCGGCCATGGTCGCATCCGTGGCGCGGCCCATCAGCGCGTCCTCTGTGCCGTGCCGCAGAGTGAGCGACACGGCCACCGTAGCGCCGCGCGTCCGCTTCGGGAGCAGCGCAACCTCGAATCCGTTGTCCAGCTGGATCCTGGTGGTTCGCGACTCGATGTTCGCGGGCGACGGATCGAACTCCTCGCCTTCGATGACCACCTCGGATCCAGTGTAGCCGGCCACCAGGGCCGCTACGTCCGGCGCCTCGGGGATCTCTGCGCGAGCCGGCTCCTCTTCGACCGGGATGAACACCCCGACCGTGCGGTTCGAAGGACGGAGGTAGGACGCCGCCACCACCCGCACCTGCTCCGGAAGCACTTCCTTGATCCGGTCACGGTGCAGGAAGAAGAGCCGCCAGTCTCCCATCGACCCCCACTCGGACAGGTTGAGGGCGAGGCGCTCAGAGTTCTTCACGATCTGGTCGAAGCTCTTCAGCAGCGAGGCCTTGGCCCGCTCGACCTCCTCGTCCGTCGGCGGCTCTTCGACCACGCCTTCCGAGATGTCCGCCAGCGCGGCTCGGGCATCCGCGAGCGAGCCGCCCTCGCGGACCTCGGCGAAGAGCAGAAGAACTCCAGGCTCCTTCAGCTGGTAGTTGCCTGCCCCGGCTCGGGCTGCCAGTCCCGTTTCCACGAGACCGGCGTAGAGACGGCCTGAGGGCACGTCGCCCAAAATGTTCGAGAGAACGTCCACCGCGGCGAAGTCCTCGTGCGATCCGGGTGGGACGTGGTAGACGGCCATCACGAGCTGGGTGTCTCCCACGCGGCGGAGAGTCACGGTGCGCTCGCCGTCCTGCGTGGGCTCGGCCGTATAGGTCGGCCACAGGATGTTGCCCCCCTCGCGGACCGGGCGCGGAATGGCTCCGAACTTCTCGATCACCAGCTCCCGGGCGAGTTCGGGATCGAACTTGCCGGCGACCACCAGCATCGCGTTGTCGGGCTGGTAGTACTTCCGGTAGAAGGCCTGCAGCCGCTCGATCGGCACGTTCTCGAGGTCGGCCCGCGCGCCGATCGTGGAGTTGCCGTAGTTGTGCCACTGGAAGGCGGTGGACATGGTGCGCTTCCTCAGCACGCCAAACGGGCTGTTCTCTCCGGATTCCCATTCGTTGCGCACCACCGTCATCTCCGACTCGAGATCCTCGCCGGAGATGAAGCTGTTCACCATTCGGTCCGCCTCGAGATCCAGTGCCCATTCCAGATTGTCCTCAGTGGCCGTGAAGGTCTCGAAGTAGTTCGTGCGGTCGAACCACGTGGTGCCGTTCGGCCGCGTTCCCCTCTCGGTGAGCTCCTGCGGAATGTCCGGGTGGTCCGGGGTCCCCTTGAAGACCAGGTGCTCGAGGAGGTGGGCCATGCCCGTCTCGCCGTACGCCTCGTGCCTCGAGCCCACGAAGTAGGTGATGTTGACCGTGGCCGTCTGCTTGGACTGGTCCGGGACCATGAGGACGCGCAGCCCGTTCGACAGCAGGTACTCCGTCACCCCTTCGACCGTCACCACCTCGGTCAGAGTCGGCGCTTCGGTCGCCGCCTCCTGGGCCACGGCGGCGGAAGAAGCGGGTAACTGCATTGCCAGAGCCAGCAGGACCAGCAGGCTGGACGGGAAGAAACGGGATCGGCCACGGGGGCCCGGGATACTGCGCATGATACCTCCTGCGAGCAGATCGGTTGCGCCGCCCTGCGGGACGCGCACGCGGCGCCGGGCGGAAGCTACACTCGGGGGACGCAGCGGTAGACTGCGGCTTGGCCACACGGCGCGCAACCAGGCCGAACCGCACATGGAGGCACGACCTGGTGGGCCCGCGGTATCGCGTCTGGAACCGGAATTGCGGTATCCTGTCCGAACTCGTATCCGTGATGACGAACGCGCGCGGCCGAAATTCCGCGGTATCTGGAGGCCAGTAGCAGCAAATGCTCTTCAACTCGCTGGTCTTCCTGGTCTTCTTCCTGGTAGTCTACGGACTCTACCTCGGCCTGATGCGCAGGCTGAGGTGGCAGAACGCACTCCTGCTCGTCGCCAGCTACGTCTTCTACGGCTATTGGGATTGGCGATTCCTGTCCCTGATCCTCATCAGCACGGTCGTGGACTTCGTGATCGGTCAGTCCCTGGGATCCACCGAGCCGGGCACCGCCGCGGGCGATCGCAGGCGAAAACGGCTCGTGACGACGTCCGTCGCCGTGAACCTTGGAATCCTCGGGTTCTTCAAGTACTTCAACTTCTTCGCGGACAGCGTGGTCGACCTGCTGCACCTGTTCGGAATGCAGGCCGATTCGGTCACGCTCCAGGTGGCTCTGCCCGTCGGGATCAGCTTCTACACGTTCCAGACGATGAGCTACACCATCGACGTGTATCGCGGGAGGCTGGAACCGACGCGCGACTTCCTGAGCTTCGCGGTGTTCGTCGCGTTCTTCCCACAGCTGGTGGCCGGACCGATCGAAAGAGCTCGCAACCTCCTGCCGCAGATCTCCAAGCCGCGCCACGTTGGACGCGCGTCCGTCGATTCGGGGCTGTTCCTGATCCTCTGGGGCTATTTCAAGAAGGTCGTGATCGCCGACAACGCGGCCATGATCTCCGATCAGGTGTTCAATCACTACATGGACCATTCCGGTCTCATGGTGCTCGTCGGGGTCCTGGCGTTCAGCCTGCAGATCTACGGCGACTTCTCGGGCTACACCGACATCGCCCGGGGGATCGCGCGGCTGATGGGCATCGAGATCATGGTGAACTTCAAGCTCCCCTATTTCGCCTTGAATCCGAGCGATTTCTGGCGGCGCTGGCACATATCTCTGTCGAGCTGGCTTCGCGACTACCTGTACATTCCGCTCGGTGGCAATCGCAAGGGAGCGGTTCGAACCTATGTGAACCTGAGCATCACCATGCTCCTGGGCGGTTTGTGGCATGGAGCGGCGTGGAATTTCGTCATATGGGGCGCATTCCACGGCCTGATTCTCGTCCTGTACCGGTTGTTCGAGAGGCAGCCCATGGATCGAGACCCGTGGGGCGGCCAGTTCCGAGCGTCCGCGGTCCTGGGCAAGATGGCGCTCATGTTCAGCCTCACGCTCGTCGGCTGGTTCATCTTCCGGTCCACTTCCCTGCACCAGATGGGTTACATGCTCAGCCACGTTTCTCTCGTGGCGGAACCCGGCACATACAAGCAGGTGGTGCGGTTGATAGCCCTCGGCGCTCCTCTCTTAGTCATGCAACTGTTCCAGTATCGGTCAGCCGATTTGCTGATTGCGACCAAGCTTAGGCTTCCCGCCAGGACTCTCCTGTACGGGGCGCTGTTCACGGCAATTCTACTCTTCGGCGTCCGCGATTCCGTCGAGTTCATCTACTTCCAGTTCTGAGGTCGAATGTCGAGATCTGAACACCCGGCCGAGGCCATCAGCTTCAGGAACGCCGGAAAGGCGCTTGGTGAGGTGCCCACACAGCGCAGCCTGTGGACCATAGGGGCTGCTGCGATCGGGGCGATCGCGATCGCGGCAGCAGTCAACCTGGCGGCCGCCGAGTTGCTTCGAGCGCACCCGCAGAACCTCGGATACCTGACCGTCAGGGACGCGTGGGACCGAGTCCTGGGCCTGGACGAACCACCGGAGTGGCTCGTGCTCGGGGACTCGGGCTGCGGTCATGCTGTCGTCCCGGAACTGTTGGAGGCCGACCTTGGAGGCTCGGTCGTCGAGGCGTGCACGCTCGGCGACATGGGACTTATCGACGACGCCTGGATGCTCGGGCGCCTCATTGAACGGCGTGGCCCGCCCGGAAACGTCGTCATCGTGCACGTCTACGACGTCTGGCAGCGAGCTCTTCCTCCACCGGGACTGCTGGCCCAGGTGCCAATGCGGCCCGGCTACTGGCTCCGACTGGATCCCAGCCTGGGCCTGGGTGCACGAGGTTCACTGGACGTGGTGGCGGCCCGCTACCTGCCGCTGGTCGGGGAACGGCGCTCACTGAAGAGCCTGGCGCGCGGGACCCTCTCGTCGACTACACGGCCCCAGGATATTCCGGCCGGAGGAGGTCAAGAACCTTCGACCGACACCGCCGCGGTGATCAGGGACTTTCGGAGACATCGTGAATTCGCGGCGAGCACGGCGTTCGCTATTTCATCCGTGAACCTGCAGGGACTGAACTACATTGCCGAGATGGCCGACGCACACGGATTCCACGTGTACATTGCGAACGCGCCGCTATGGGATGGGCTCGCGGCCGACTCCGCTTTCGTCCGCTACAACGGGTCTGTGCAGGACTTGCTCAGGTCGTTCGCAGGCGAGCGACCTGCGGTAACCCACCGCGGTCGCACCGACGCTTTCGAGCTGGGGGCAATGACGCGGACCGTGGATCACGTCCGGCCTGGGCCCGCAGCGGTCTACTCGAGAGGCATCGCGGAGTGGATCGCACTGGTACGCTCAGAGGCCGAAGACCCGGAGTGAGCGCCGGTCACCCGACGATCGAGCGCGGGGCAGAGATCAAGCGCCCCGCGCAGCATGACAGACCGACTCCAGATGTGGAAAGGTGCGGTCAGCCCCGAGACCGTCCCAGGGCCCGTGCCTCTGCATCGTCCATGCAGGGCGTCACGTCGATGTCGATGATGGCGTTCCAGTTCAGCAGCCAGTTCGTCACCGCCTCGACGCTGTCCGATTCGACGATCGCCACCCCGGTAAAGCCGACCATGTCGTGCCAGCGTCCGATCAACCTCACGTCGCCGAGCGATGCTTGCTGATCCTCGTCCGTCATCCCGCTGAACGCCTTGAGAGCGTCGTGCCGGTGTTCGTCGTGCACCCGCCATGTGACCATGAACTTCATTCATTCCTCCGGTTCCGGGGTGTCGTCGGGGAGGCTTCAGGCCGCCCCGGGAAGACCCATTAACGCCGATCGCGATGAAGTGCGTCAAGGTCGGCGCAGCCCTCGGACGGACTGCGGTTCCCTTTCGGCCCGCCTTTGCCGATGTTCTTGCGCACATGCCCGTGCAAGACTGATGCACCGTCCTGGAGTCTGGAGGCTACGATGACCCGCATCCCGATCCGAGCAACCATCCTGGCGCCGCTTGCGGCCTTCTGGCTTACGGCCTGCGCAACGGAGACCGCCGACCACGCCCCGGCGGACCTCGAGGCGTTCGCGGCCGGGTACGCGGCAGCGTGGAGCAGCCAGGATCCCGCCGGCGTGGCGTCTCACTACTCTCAAGACGGCTCGTTGCAGGTCAACGAGGCGGAGCCGTCCGATGGGCGAGCGGCGATCACGGCGACCGCCGAGAGCTTCATGACCGCGTTCCCGGACATGGTGGTCGCCCTGGACTCGCTCGGCAGCACCGGGGAACGTGTGACCTTCCACTGGACGTGGACGGGCACACACACGGGCCCTGGCGGGACGGGTAAGGCTGTGAAGATCAGTGGCCATGAGGAATGGCTCTTCGGCCCGGACGGAAGGATCGCGGACTCGAAGGGACACTTCGATGAGGCCGAGTACGAGCGGCAGCTCGCGGGCGAGGGACCGCTCCGGCAGTGGACGTTCGACGCGGGGATGATCTTTCCCGCCGACGGGTCCCTGACGCGCCCGGAGGACGGAATCGCGCTGGCGGACGGCAGCCTCTTCGTGGTGGACCAGGTGCATGGCGTCCGCAGGGTGGAACCCGACGGCAGCCACGCCCCGTTCGGCGAGATGGTGCAGGCCGGATACTCCCATGAGCCGCCGGAGCACGCCGGCGGCGCCAACGGCATCTCGCTCGAGCCGGGCGGCACGCACGCGCTGGTGTCCGACATCTTCAAGGGCGCCATCTACCGCGTGGATCTTTCGTCGGGAGAGACCGAGCAGGTCTACCAGCACCGCTACGGCGTCAACACGGCCGTACGGGACTCACGGGGAGCCATCTGGTTCACGCAGAGCGCACACAATACGCCGGAGGAGGGTGAGTCCCGCATGTGGGCGACCGTGGATGTCCCCGCTCCGGAGGGCGCGCTGTACAGACTCGCATTCGAGGATGGCCGCTTCGCCGAGACGGCCGAGTTGCTCGTGGACTCACTCTACTTCGCTAACGGCGTGGCCCTGGACGAGGCGCGCGGCGCGCTCTATCTGGCCGAGACGATGGGAGGGCGAGTGTTCCGCTACAGCGCCGACTTCGACACGGGAGAGCTCAGCGACCCCTCGGTGCTCGTGCGAGGCGTGGAGCCCGATAACCTGGAGCTCGACGCCGAGGGAATGCTCTGGGTGGCCCTTCCCCTCGCGAACGGCGCGATCGTGGTCGACCCGGACACCGGCGCCCGTCACTACGCTTTCCGCTCGGTGACGCCCGCCCAGGTAGAGATCGCCGAGGAGTTCGTCCGGCGCGGCGAGGAGGGAGTAACGCGGCTCGAGCTGTTCACGCCGGACACCTGGGCTCCGCTGCCCGGTTTCGTGACGGGTGTGATCGTGAGCGGCGCCGACGATCCGGTCTACCTGACGGGGCTGGGGAACGCGCTGGTGAAGCTGGACCGCTGAGGGGCTCCGGCCCTTGGGGCCAGGAAGCGGACTACAGAAAACGCTCGCGCTCCTCGGGAGACGGCACCCGGCACTCCGTCCGTCGTCCGAACCAGCGGTACCGGTTTCGGGCCACCAGGCGGTAGACCGCGTCCCTGATGGGTCGCGGTAGTACAACCAGGGCGTAGAGCAGCCGGTACGGCCAGGGCAGCAGCCGCGCCACGCGTAGCGCCGCGCCGGACTCGGTCCACGCGGAGGATCCGTCGATGAGCACGACGGTATCCCCGGTGTCCGTCGGCAGACCCGCACCTTCCAGGAGAGTCCGGCCGGCTTCGGACTGCAGCGGGGAAAAGCGGACGACGCCCTCCTTGTCGATCCGCAGGACGAATTCCACCCAGCCGTTGCACAGGTTGCACCAGCCGTCGAAGAGAACCACTGGTGGCTCGGTAGCCGAACTCTCTCGTGTCATGCGCCTACAATCGCCTGCCGCGCCGTCATTGGAAACGGCCCTGACGTCTCGGACGCCAAGGCCGTTTCGTTCGAACCTGCAGGTGACAGGGCTCCCGCAACCAAACTACCCCTGCGGAATCCTCTCCACGTTGGCAGCCAGCCACGCATCAAACGTCTGCAGGGCTGGGTTCAGTGAGCGGGACGTCTCGAGGCTCCGGGCTCCGCGGAAGTAGTCCTCGAAGTCGTGCTTGAACTGGAACATGTTTCCGAGATCGTCCGCCCCCGGGAAGTCCAGTCCGCGGTAGACCTCGAACGGAACAGCGGCGTAGGCGACGGGCTTCCCGTACGCCTCGCTCAGCGCGGCCGCCATCTCGGCACCTGAAAGGTGCTCCCCGGCGATCCCGACGGTGCGGCCAATGTACTCCGGGCCGGCCTTGAAGATGCCATACGCACAGCGACCGATGTCCTCTGCGGCGATTCCGGGCAGCTTCTTGTCTCCCATGGGGAGTGCGAACGTGAGGTTGCCGTCTTCGTCGGCCTGTGGACCCATCCCGAAGTGAATCAGGTTGTCCCAGTAGAACGACGTGAGCAGGAACGTGGTCGGGACCCCGAGCTCGGTGAATATCGCGTTGGCCTCACCCTTAGCGTCGAAGTGCGGGACCTTGTAGTTCTCCTGCAGGGTGGGCATGCGGGCGTCGCTCAGCGGTACCCATTTCCGGGTGTCTTCGAGCGTCGACCAGATCACGTGCTCCAATCCGTTCGAGCGCGCCGCCTCTGCCATCGAGCGAACCTGCGCCAGCTCCTGCGCGGGCGAGAAGTGCTCCCAGAAGAAGGTGACGCAGAACGCTCCGTATGCCCCCGCGAACGCGGCCTCGAGGCTCGCCGGATCGTCCACGTCGACCTTGACGACCTCGGCTCCGAGGGCGGCGAGCTCCCGGGCCTTCTCGGAATCGGGGTTCCTCGTCAGGGCGCGGGC
>CAJIAC010000143.1_pt1 | contig 66604 bp, 69 predicted proteins | sample 9198961 | NCBI WGS metagenome assembly CAJIAC01 (sample SAMEA7708276, study PRJEB35096) | sediment metagenome | biome: marine neritic benthic zone biome [ENVO:01000025]; feature: sediment [ENVO:00002007]; material: shallow marine sediment [ENVO:03000034] sea grass bed [ENVO_01000059] ... | reverse complement strand
CGACCACCAGCCCCGTCGCAGCCTCTCCCGCGTCGCTCCCGCCCCCGATGGGCTCGACCCTTCCCGCGCCGCCCGGGCCACGAGATCCTCGAACGGCGGCGCGTCTCCTACCGGAGTGACGGAGTCCAGTATGCCAGCGGCGGCTTCGCGAAGAGCACGCTCCTCCTCCAGCCGCCCCTCACACTCAGCGCACGATGCCAGGTGCGCCCGGAGCGCCGAAGCCTGCTCCGATGCCTCCGGAATCGCGCCGTCGAGCCAGGCGTGAAGATCGCCTTCAGAGATGTGCGACATTCTCGTCCTCCCCGGTCCTGTGCGCCTCGACCAACCGCTTCCGCGCTCGCGAGAGGGTGGTTCCAACAGCTCCTAGAGACAGGCCCGTCTGCTCTGCGATCTCGTCGTAGCTGAGTCCGGCGTCCCAGAGGAGGAGGGCCTCCCGGTCCCGCTCACTCAGGGTGTCCAAAGCCCTGCGCACGGCCTCGCGCTTCTCCGAGCGCTCCATTTCCTGCTCCGCATCCTCGGCTACCCGGTCCGACGACTCGGCCTGCACCAGCTTCAGGTGCCGCCGCTGTCGTATGTCCGCCCTGGCTTCATCTCGTGCCAGGTTGCGAGCGACCGAGTAGAGCCAGGCTCTCGGTTGCTCGGGCTCGTGTCGGAGCGCGCGAACGAAGGCTTCCTGGGCCAGGTCATGCGCACGATCGTCCGACCACACGAGCCGGTAGAGAAAGCGTACGAGGTCGTCGTAGGTGGCTTCGTAAACGGCAGCCCAGTCCGTACTCAAGGCGCCCCTCGCTCCGGGAGTCCATTCGACTTCCTGGAAACATACATCGAGCGGGGCGCCCAGGCCCATGCTCTCTCTGCAGGTGATGACGATTCAGCGACGAGGGATTGCACAGCCGGACCGGGTGCACGGGCCTGGTCCGACCGCGTGGTCGATCACGGGAGGTACGACGTGGGAATCGGCTCCGACTCGGTTTCGCCCTGCCAGTAGATGTTCACGATCCACCAGCGCTGGCCGTCATGGAGCAGCTGGAAACTGTTGATGCCCCTGGTGAAGGGCTCTCCCTCTGCCTCACGCCGTGACTCGTACGTGCTGAAGGCATGAGCGATATGGCCGTATCGCTCCTCGACGCGGTGAATCTCGACCTCGAAGAAAGCGTTCTCGGAGAAAAACTGTGTGGCCCCGTTGATCCAGTCCGATACGCTCATGAACTGGTGCCCGATCTCTCCTTCCGGGGTCAGGTACGACGGAATCAGCCTCGCATCCGGCACGAAGAGGGATCGCATTCGATCCCAGTCCCGGTCCGCGCCCGCGGGACCCGAGATGACGTCGTAGACCGCCTCGATGATCGAATCGATCGACTCCACGTCCGTCGGATCCGCAGCCGGACCCTCCTGGCCGAGCAGCGGAGTATGCAGGAGAAGCGCGCACACAAGTGCGGTCGCCGCGGACACGTGGGTTGCAATGGGTGGCTTCATCCTTGAACCTCTCCACTGGGAAGGGTTTCGAGCCAGCGGCGCAGGGAGCGAATCGCCTCCGCCCGGTGACTGCACCCGGCCTTTGCCTCCACTGGCAGTTCCCCAAACGTCCGGTCATGCGCCGGAAGCAGAAAGAGCGGATCGTAGCCGAAGCCCCCGCTCCCCCGCCTTGCCGAAGTGATCCGTCCATCCACCCGGCCGTTGACGACCAGAGTCCGCTCGGCGGAGACCAGAGCGGCGGCGCACCGATAGTGCGCCCCGCGGTCGGCATCCCCGACGTCCTCCAGGAGGTGGAGCAGACAATCGTTGTTGGCTTCGTCCTGGTCCGGCCCGGTCCGACCGTGGTCGGCCGCGAATCTCCTGGACCGAACCCCGGGACCGCCGGACAGAGCGTCCACGCAGAGGCCGGAATCGTCGGCGATCACATCCCAACCGGTGTGGGCTCGGTAGAACCGGGCCTTCGCGAGCGCGTTCTGCTCGAAGGTGCCGTAGACCTCGACGTCGTCCTCGCCCGGAAGATTGGCGACCCCGAGGTCTGCCAACGACGCCAGCTCGATGTCGAGGCCCGAGAGCAGGTCCGAGATTTCGCGAATCTTGTGCTGGTTTCGGGTCGCGAGGAGGAGGCGTCGATGTGTCACGGACCGGCTACCCGCCGATGGTGGAACTGCCGACGGTCAGGGTCGGGGGATCCTCGGGCTCTGCGAGGGTGGACGGACTGCCGTCCAGAGTGAGGACGAGGAGGAGGACCGGAAGGTAGAGCAGCGACACGCGGAACAGGCCACGTGCCGTTGGCGAATCGGCCGCCGCCGCGAAGCGAAGAGCACTGACCACATAGGCTCCCGTGAGGAGCAGCGCGGCAACGCCATAGACGGCGCCCGTCAGGCCAAGGACAGCCGGTAGCAGGCTCGTTGGGAGAAGAGCCACTGCGTAGAGCACCGACTGCCGGCGCGTCTGCCGGCCGGCCGGATCGGCCACACCGAGCATCTTCAGCCCGCCCCGCCTGTAGTCCTCGCGGTACATCCAGGCCAGGGCCAGGAAGTGTGGCAGCTGCCAGAAGAAGAGAATCCCGAACAGAGCCCAGCCTCCGGGGTCCAGGGATCCGGTGGCCGCCGTCCATCCCCCGAGGATCGGGAGCGCCCCGGGTACTGCTCCGACCAGGGTGGAAAGCGAGGAAACCCGTTTCAGCGGTGTGTAGATCAGGACGTAGCTGAGGAGCGCAATCACGCCCAGGAAGGCCGTGAGGCCGTTGACGAAGACAGCGAGCAGCAGGAGCCCCGCCGCTGCGACGCCGACGGAGAAGAGGGTGGCTGCCCCGGTGCTCACCTTGCCCATGGGAAGAGCCCGACCCCGGGTGCGTTCCATCCGCGCATCGATGTCGCGCTCCAGCACCATGTTGAGGGCGCTGGTGCCTCCCGCCACCAGCCCGATTCCGAGACACGCCACGAGGAGCGCGAGACTCTCCACCCGTCCGGCCGATCCAAGCAGATACCCGGCGCCGGCCGAGATGACCACCATGAGGGTAATCCGCGGCTTGGTCAGTGAAACCAGGTCCGTCCACCGGTTGCCCGGACGTGACACGTTCACTTCCTCGCCGGATATGCCGCCTTCGCTCACTCGCTCCCTCGATTGACTCGGGTACCACGGTCCCGACCGGGTCGGGGACTCAGGCTGCAGGGATGGTATTTACGGGTAGCGGGGCGAAAAAGGCAATCTTGGGACCCGGCGCCGCGTCAGCCCTCCCGGATTCTGCGCGCCAGCTCCGAGCTGGAGAGCCCTGGAGCGAGTTCGATCAGTACGACCTCACCGCCGGCTTCACGCACCGCCGGAGCTCCGGCGATCCGCTCTTCAGTGTAGTCGGCGCCCTTAACCAGAACGTCGGGAAGCAGAGCCCTTATCAGCTCCTCCGGGGTGTCTTCATCGAAGATGGTGACGGCGTCGACGTACCGGACCGCGGATATCACCGCCGCACGATCCGACTGTGACTGATAGGGCCTCGGCTCGCCCTTGAGCCTGCGCGTGGAGTCATCTGAATTGACCGCCACGATGAGCCGGTCGCCCAACGCCCGCGCCGCCTCGAAGGAAGCGATGTGGCCCCTGTGCAGCAGGTCGAACACTCCGTTTGTGAATACGAGACGGAAGTCACGCGGCCGTCCGAATCGCTCCACGGCCGCCTCACGCGTCAGCACCGGGGCCGAACTCGGTGGCACGTTGCCCGACGCGGCCTCGAGACCGGGACCCTCAGAAATGGGTGTCCTCCAGTTCTTCGATCGAGGGAGCTGGCGGCTGCGGCTGGGCCGCGAACAGCACCTTCAGCACCGGCGGCACGACGAACGTCGATAGGATGACCATGATCAGGATCGCGCTGTACACCTCGCCCGAGAGGATGCCCGCGGTCAGTCCGATCGAGGCAAAGATCAGGCCCACCTCGCCTCGCGGCACCATGCCGACACCCACCACCAGCTTGCTGACGTCCGGGCGGCGAACCGCCAGGCCGGATACCAGCTTACCGACGATCGCCACCGCCGTGAGGATCAGGCCCACGACGAGGACTCCCAGGTCAAAATCTTCCGAGCCCGGGATGAAGAGGCGCACGTTGACCGGGGCGCCCACGGCCACGAAGAAGATCGGTGTAAACACGTCGGCTACGGGCTCGATCTTCTCGACGACGGAATCGAATTGGTTGGTCGAGGAGAGGACGAGGCCGGCGGCGAACGCGCCGATGATCATGGCCGATCCCGCCCAGTCCGCCAGGGCCGCGATCCCGAGCGCGAAACAGAATGCCGTCACGAGGAGCACGCCGCGGACCCGCATCTTGTCCACCGCGTCGAACAGCACCGGAGCGAAACGGTTGCCGATGAGCACCGCGAGCACGAGGAAACCAACAGCGAACACGAAGATCTTGCTGATCGCGAACACGCCCACGGCCGCGCCCGAGGCAAGCCCCGCCACGACGGCCAGGATCACGATTCCGAGAACATCGTCAATGACGGCCGCGCCGATGATGATCCGCGCTTCGGGAGTGTGCATCCGCTCGAGGTCGGACAGTACCCGAGCCGTGATGCCGACCGACGTCGCGGTGAGCGTGGCACCGACGAAGATGCAGACCATCGCGAAGCTGATTCCCTCCGGGGTCGCACCGATGGCCGGCTGAGCCGTGTACCAGTAGAAAAAGCCGAGGCCGAACGGCAGGGCGACTCCGATCAGGGCCACCGCGGCCGCGGTGCGTCCGACGCTGAACATCTCCTTGAGGTCCGTCTCCAACCCGATCTCGAACAGCAGGATGGAGACCCCGATCTCCGCGAAGACGTGGATGATCTCGTACATCTCGGTGCCGGGGTCCGGGATGACGCCAAGCACGCTTCCGCCCAGGATCACCCCGGCCACGAGCTCTCCCAGCACGGCGGGCTGGCCCCGGCGCTCCACCAGCTCGCCGAGAAGCTTGCCGGAAAGGAGAATGATGATCAGCACGAAGAAGACGTCCCGTATACGGACTCCGTGTCCGCCTTCGTCGTCGGCCGCGTGTACCTCTCCCGAAGCTTCCGCTCCGGCTTCGTGACCGGCCTCAGCCTCCTGGGTCGGAGAGGAGACCTCCCAGGACCCTACGGAGCCATAGACGACGCTGGTTCCGGGGGCCCCGGTAACGTCGGTGTCGCCGTTGCCGCCCCCGATGAGGCTGCCGCCTGGACCTGCCAGCAGGAACCAGAACCCTGCCCCGAGCAACAGGAACCGGCGAAGGAAACGTCCGTGCCCCGTCCGCCCGCGTCTCACCATTGCGACTGCGCTCCGTCGACGATTTTCTGCACCAGGTTGTCCAGAGCGACCTCCTGGCCCGTGGTCTCTCCCGCCGGATCTGCCGGGCTGTACTCGCCCTGCCCGTTCACGCCCGCCCCGTTCCAGATGATTTCATTCTTCGTCCTGTCGATGATCTGGACCTCTGCCACGATCGACACCCTCCGCTGAAACACTGCCGCACCGACGTCCTCGACTCCCTGGAAGTTCATCGCGGTATCGCTGTAACGCGACAGGGTCGCAACGATCGTAGCGTCGGCTTCCGCCTCCGCGGCGAGCTGCACGCCCAGGTTCCGCCGCACCGCTTCGAGCAACCTGTCCGTGAATTCCTCCGTGAGCGCGAACTGCGTGGTCCGGTTCTCGATGGGCTGGATGTAGACCGTCTCGATGTGCGAAGGGAGCCCTCCGCCACCCGCGAACGTGTAGTTGCAGGCCCCGAGACAGACCGCCAGCGCCAGGAACGAGATGGGCGCCGGGCGGATCCGGCGCCTACGGAACCGGGGGAAGGTCATATGCATCCGCAGGATGGCTCTCCTCGTGACTCATGGTGCCCGTGACAACCCATCGGACACGGTTTCTCTCGACCAGGTTCCTGTACTCGGCCTCGGCCGGCCAGCTCCCGGAATCAGGCCACTCGAGGTTGACCCGCTGAGTCGTACGACCGCGAACGCGCTCCTCTACCCTCCTCAGACGGCCGTCCCGCACGAAGAAGTAGGTCCTCCGATCTCCCTCGCCGCCATACACGAGAACAGAGTCCGAGCCCGCGACGTACCCTTCGGCCGCTCCCTCTCCGGGCCGGAACAGGCCGGCCATCGCATACATCAACTCGAGACCGGGGACCTCCACGTCCTCGATCTCACCCAGACTCCGAAGCTCTCCGTCCGCCACGGCGATGGCCATGGCCACGTCACCCGACGTGAACAGATCCACACGCAGACTGTCCGGCGGGTTGTAGCGTCCGACTCCCTCACCACCGATGTCGCCCCGCGTATCCGCGTACCGCCAGTCGAAGCGAAGCGTCACGGGCCCCGCTGCCCCCACGGCTTCGGCGAGGCCTCCGGCCACATCCGCCGGGTTCGCGATGGGCGGACCGCTCTCAATCGACGTCATGCAACCGGCTGCGACCACGGCTGCGGCGATCGAAGCCAATGGCCTCAGCTTGATCGGACCCCTCCAATACGCCGCTTTCCGGGTGGCGCGGAAGCTACCGAGCCCGAGATAGGCGAGCAAGAAACGTCTGATCTTCGGCGGTCGGGAGGAACTCACGGCGTGGCGTCCCCGCCGTTTCCATCCTGCAGCTCCTGGAGCACGGTCACCAGGTGTGGTGGAAGGCGCCGGGCTCGTCCAGTTTCGTTGGTGCACACGAGGCGCGTGCTTCCCGTTGCTATCTCCTCGCCATCCGCGACTCTCATGGCGCTGTAGGAGAACGTCACGGTTCGGCTGCGGACGCCGCTGACCCAGGTCCGAATCTCGACGAGCTCATCGTACCCTGCCGCTCCGGAGTACTCGATTTGCGCGTTGGACACGGGAAGCCGCACCCCCTCCCGCTCGAGCGCCGAGTACGCCACCCCGGCGGCCCGCATGAGCTCGGTGCGCCCGAGCTCGAACCACGCCAGATACTGCATGTGATGCGCCCGGCCCATCTGATCCGTCTCCGCATACCGGACACGAATTCGGGTGCGGTCCACCGTGACCCCATCTGGGCTCATACCGGTTCTCCCTCGGCCGCCCGACATATCGCTCGGGCCCGTTTCACGTTCGTCAGCGGCAGTCTATACTTGGCTCCATGGAAACGTCCACCGTGGTCATCTCCGACGCCCACCTGGGCGCCGCTCCGCCTGCGAACGAAGCCGCGCTGCTGGACTTCCTGTCGACCGTCCCGGATCGCTGCCGCGACCTCCTGATCAACGGAGACCTGTTCGACTTCTGGTTCGAATACGGGACCGTGGTCATCAGTCGGTACTTCAAGATACTCCGTTCCCTCAGCGAGATCGTCGAGTCGGGGGTGCGAATTCGCATGCTGGGCGGCAACCACGACTCGTGGGGCGGCCGGTTCCTGGAGGATGAAGTCGGAGTCGAGCTCCTCCACGGGCCAGTGCGCATGGACGTGGGCGGACGCCGGGCTTACGTGGCGCACGGGGACGGCCTCGGAGGTGGAGACTGGGGATATCGAGCCCTCAAGGCCGTCATTCGCGGCCGCCCCGCTCGCGCCGTCTTCCGGCAGATCCACCCCGACTGGTCCGCGCGCCTGATCCGCCTGGTCAGCCGCACCGAGAGCCGCCACGGCCAGCCCGACGATCCGGGTAGCCATGCGCGAGCCGAGCACCTGGGCGCTCTTGCCCGTGAACTCATCGCCTCGGAGCCGGACCTCGACCTGGTGATTTTCGGCCATTGTCACCAGCCTGAGCTCAGAGAGCTGGCGCCCGGCCGGTTCTACCTGAATGCCGGTGACTGGCTTCACCACTGCACGTGGGCCCTCGTGACGCCCACGGACATACAGCTCAACCGGTGGAGTCCACGCTGACCGTCTCCAGGTGATCTACCTCTTCACCCAGCAGCCGGCGCGCGAGTGAATCGAAGCGGGCGGCTTCGTCCGTTACGTAGTAGCGCGCCTCCGGCTCCTGACCCGTCAGGTTCCCCAGACCGGCCTCGCTCAAGAGGCGTTCCAGAGCCCCTGCGGTCGACTGGGCGGAGTCGATCAGCACGACCTCCGGCCCCACCACCCGGGCCAGCAGCGGCTTCAGAAGCGGATAGTGCGTGCAGGCCAGGACCAGGGTATCGATGCCCTCCTCGAGCAGGGGGCGCAGGTACCTCTCCGCCGTCAGCCGGGACACCTTATCCTCCGTCCAGCCCTCCTCCACGAGCGGGACGAACAGGGGGCAGGCTTGCTCGAGAACGATGGCGTCCGGTCTCTGTTCGTGAATGACCGCGTTGTAGGCCCGGCTCGAGATCGTCCCGCGCGTTCCGATGACACCGATCCGGCCGCCTCGAGACGCCTCCGCCGCCGCGCGGCCGCCGGGTTCGACCACTCCCAGGACCGGCACCCCCGCTCGCGCGATCACGTCGGGCAGCGCCCGTGCCGTGGCGGTGTTGCAGGCGATGACCACGGCTTTCACGTCCTTGCCACGGAGGAAATCGGTGGCTTCCAAAGCGTAGCGGCGGATCGTCTCCGCGGCCTTCGGACCGTACGGGACCCGGGCCGTATCGCCCAAGTAGACCGTCGACTCACCCGGCAGACGTTCCCGGATCGCCCGGAGTACCGTCAATCCGCCGAGCCCGGAGTCGAAGACCCCGATCGGCGCTGCGGTCCCGTGCGCGCTCATCAGGGACCTCCAATCGGAACGGAGTACTGGAGGGCGACTCCCGGCGAACCATCCGGCGGGGGCACGACCGCCCCCTCGAAGTCCCAGAGATGCGTGGAAACCCAGGCATCGACGCCCGCGAACAGCGCCCAGAACACGGCCAACACGATCCAGTCCTCCTTCTGGTCCTGCCTCGCCGCGGACAGGTCCTCATCTCCGGCGCGCTCCGCCGCGGACAGCTTCGACTGCGTCTTGAACAGCATCCACAGAGATGCCGCTTCCATGGTGAAGTAGAACGCCCCTCGGACAGGCTGCCCTACGGTAGCCTGTCCCCAGCCTGGAAGGATGAGACTGCGGAAGAAGGCGCCCATCGGAGTAACCGGCGGGCCGGCCGAGTCTACCGCAGCCTGCGCCGCAACCGGGGGTACACTCTCGGCTATCGTCACCGAGTCCGGCCCGACCGCGGCTGCAGCCGCAGCGTCTGCCGCCGGCTCCTGGGCGACCAGGGGCCCTGCGACGAGCAGAATCCCGCCCAGGGCGCACGCCACCGGGCGGAAGTGGCGGGAGCGTGTGGGAGTCGAACCCACCCGAGACGCTACTCGCGCCTCACAACGGTTTTGAAGACCGCAGGCGACACCGGCCGCCATCCGCCCCCCCTGTCCTGTGCCGCCGGCGCGAATCCCTATCGATCCGTGGACCGGCGAGCGATCACATCGATCTCGACCCGCGCCCCCTTCGGAAGCCCCGCCGCTGCGACCGTCGAGCGAGCCGGGTACGGCTCGGTGAAGTACCTCGCATATATGGCGTTGACCAACGGGAACTCATACATATCCGCAAGATAAACGGTCGTCTTCACGACATCGCCGAAGGAGAGCCCGGCATTCTCAAGAATCGCCCTGAGATTCTCACACACCTGTTCGGCCTGGCGCTCGACATCGTCCGCGACGAATTCACCGGTCGCCGGGTCCAGCCCGATCTGACCTGCCGAGAACAGTAAACCTCCCGCCTCAACCGCCTGCGAGTAGGGCCCGATCGCCGCCGGGGCCCGAGTCGTATGTAGCGCCCGCATGGCACCCCCGTCTAAAGGCTTCAGAACAGGCCCTCGATTCGGCCATCCTCGTGGATGCGCATTCCCTCTGCCGCCGGGCGGGCCGCCAAACCCGGCATCGTCATCACGTCGCCCGTCAGGGCCACGATGAAGCCGGCTCCTGCCGAGATACGGAACTCTCGGACCGTAATCTCGAACCCGCTGGGCCGACCGAGGAGAGTAGGATCGTCGCTCAGGGAATACTGCGTCTTCGCGACGCAGACCGGCAGGTCGCCGAGTCCGTTATCGACGATCTGTTGTGCCTGTTTCGCAGCAGGCCCGGTCATGTTCACGCCATCCGCGCCGTATACCTTGGAGGCGATCGTCTCCAGCTTCTCACGCAAGCTCAGATCCGTGGCGTACAGCGGCTCGAAGTCCGCCTCACCGGAATCGAGCGCCGCGAGCACTTCCTCGGCGAGTTCTATTCCGCCTTCCCCGCCGCGCGCCCAGATGTCGCAGTCGGCGGAATTCACGCCTGCCGCCTTGCACATCGACGCGACCGCCGCGACTTCCTCGTCGGTGTCATCGGCGAACCGGTTGATCGCCACGACCACCGGAACGCCGTACTGCCTGACGTTCTCGACGTGCGCCATCAGGTTGTCGAATCCCGCCGCGAGGTCTCCGGTCACCTCCACGTGGTGCTTCATCGCCCTCAGCGTGGCGACCACGACCGCCGCCTGCGGCTTCAGTCCCCCCATTCGGCACTTGATGTCGAAGAACTTCTCGGCACCCAGATCCGATCCGAAACCCGCCTCCGTGACCACGATGTCTCCGAGCTGGGTCCCCGCCTTCGTGGCGATGAGCGAATTGCAGCCGTGCGCGATGTTCGCGAACGGGCCCCCGTGGATCAGCGCCGGCCCTCCCTCGATAGTCTGGACCAGATTCGGAGCGAGGGCGTCCTTCAGGAGCAGCGCCATCGCGCCGCCGATCTTGAGCTCTCCTGCGCGGGCGAACGATCCGTCGGGGCGCGTTCCCAGCACGATCCTCGAGACACGCTCCTCGAAGTCGGCCAGATCGGAGGAGAGGCAGAAGATGGCCATGATCTCCGACGCGGCCGTGATCGTGAAACCATCCTCGCGGGGCAAGCCCTGCATCGGGCCTCCGAGACCGATCACGATGTTGCGCAGCGCACGGTCGTTCATGTCCACCGCCCGCTTCCAGTTGATCTTGCGGGTGTCGACGCCGATCGAGTTGCCTCTCTGGAGGTTGTTGTCGAACACGGCGGACAGGAGGGAGTGGGCGGACGTGATGGCGTGGAAGTCACCCGTGAAGTGAAGGTTGATCTCCTCCATCGGGAGGACCTGGGAGTACCCGCCTCCAGCCGCGCCTCCCTTGATGCCGAATACGGGCCCCAGCGAGGGCTCCCGCAGACACAGCATGGTGCTCTTCTCCAGCCTCTGCAGCGCCTGGGCAAGCCCGACTGCCACCGTGGACTTTCCCTCTCCGGCCGGGGTCGGCGTCATCCCGGTGACGAGAACCACCTTGCCCTTCTCAGGCCGATCGGCAAGCGCCTCAGGCGTAATCTTGGCGATCGTGTGCCCGTACGGACGCAGGTCGTCCGACCCGAGGCCGATCTCGGCTGCAACATCGAGTATGGGCCGCAACGTGGCGTTCTGGGCGATATCGATATCGGTTGGCATTTCTCTGCTCCCACTTGAACTTGAGTACGTCGGGATTTGTCCTACCGGTCCCTCTTCCGGAGCTCCAACAACAAGTCCGAGGCGCTCACCGGCACCGCCCCCAGCCGCGTCACCTCGATACCGGCTGCGAGGTTCGCGAGGTAGGCCGCCTGTCCCAGCGAGGCTCCCGCCAGGAGGCACATCGCGAGGACCGAAGTTACGGTATCGCCGGCTCCCGTCACATCAAAGACCTCGCGGGTCTCCGGAGGCAGGAGCCGCGTCTCGGACGATGCCTCCACCAGCAGCATTCCTTCCTCTCCTAGAGTGAGGAGCAGGCAGTCGCACTTCAGCCGTTCGAGGAGAGGGTGCAGCTCCGCCTCGCTTCTCGGCGCCTGTTCCAACCCCAGCGCTGCGGCAAGCTCGCGGGCGTTGGGCTTGAAGACCGTGACACCGGCGAAGTCGAAGAAATGACGGAGCTTTGGGTCGACGACGGAAGGAATGCCCTTCGCCCTCGCGCCGGCAAGCAGATCCCCGGACAACGCGCCGCTGATGACGCCCTTGTCGTAGTCCTCAATGACCAGGGCATCGGCCCACTCCAGGCACTCCAGGGCCCTCTCCGCCAGTCGCTCGTGGTCCTGCGAGGACATCGGGGTCGGGTCTTCCCGGTCCACTCTGAGCATCTGCTGATGGCGGGCCAGGATGCGAGTCTTCTGGGTGGTGGGCCTTCCCGGAACCCCCACCAGGTCACCCGACCCCACTCCCGCCTCCCGCAGTCCCGCCGCGAGCATTGCGGCGGCATCATCTTCCCCGACACTCGCGACCAGGCGGCACGATCCGCCGAGGGCTGCCACGCCCATGGCCACGTTGGCCGCTCCGCCCGGGGCGTGCCTCTCCGCCTCGACGTGCACGACGGGAACGGGCGCCTCTGGTGACACACGATCCACCGAGCCGGCCACGTACACGTCGAGCATGGCGTCGCCCACGACGAGAACGCGCCCGCCGCGCGCCTTCTCGAGGAAGCTCTTGGCCTCTTCCAGGGTCACGAAAGGATCTTCTGGGGGCACCTTGTCGTCTTGCATCCGATGTGGATCACGGGTAACCTGCCGCGAGGACTGCCAGCCGCAGAAAGCGGCGCTGAGCAACGGTCCCGCAGTCTTTTCGACACGTCGTGCTCGGGCAGGAAGAGCGTCGCGCGAAACTAGTCGCGGGGCGTGGGGGAGTCAAAGCTTCGGGGGGTGGTCAGCCTGCCATGAGCCTGCGCCAGACGGTCAGCACCCCCCTGCACTACCTCAACTCCACGCTCAAGGGCTGGGCGCTCCACACCCAGGAGTACTTCCGCCTTCTTGGCCGAGCCCTTCACGGAGCGATCTCGCGCCCGTTCTATCGTGGCGATCTCGTGGTTCAGATGGACGTCATCGGCGTCGGCTCCATTGGAATCGTGTTGCTCACGGGACTCTTCACCGGAATGGTCCTCGCGCTTCAATCCGCCGTCGAGATGAAGCAGTTCGGGGCCACCATCTACATCGGTCGGCTCGTCGGAGCGAGCACGGTTCGTGAGCTGGGGCCGGTCCTCACGGCACTGATGGTGACCGGGCGAGCTGGCTCCGGAATGGCCGCCGAGATCGGAGCCATGAAGGTCACCGAACAGGTGGACGCGCTGTATACGATGAGCGTGGACCCGGTCCGGAAGCTCGTGGTCCCCCGGTTCGTCGCGGCGATCATCTGCCTCCCGCTGCTCACGGTCATCACCGATGTGGTGGCGATTCTCGGCGGAATGCTCATCGCGGTCGTCAAGCTCGACCTCACAGTGGACCTGTACATGCGGTCCGTCTATCTGACGCTTGCGGAGACGGGCTTCATGTTCCGGTACATACCGGTCGACCTGTTCGCCGGGTTGCTCAAGCCCGTCTTCTTCGGCGCCATCATCGCCATCACAGGCTGCTACTTCGGGCTCAAGACGAGCGGTGGTACAGAGGGGGTCGGGCGCGCAGCCACGCGTGCGGTCGTCACTACGTCCATCTTCATCCTGGCAACGGACTACTTCCTGACCCAGGTCCTGATCGCGCTGCTGATCGAATGACCCAAGACTCGCTTGACCTCTGGGACTCGCAGATGCGCAGGGAAATCCGGGAGGAAGTCCGGAAGGCCCTGGCAGATCTGGGCGAGGAGTCGACTCTCCCCGCCGGTGAGGGACCGGTGGTCGAGCTGAAGGACGTGTACCTGTCGTTCGGAGACCACACGGTCCTCAAGGGCGTCTCCCTCGAGCTGGATCGAGGAGAGACGCTTTCCGTGCTTGGCGGATCGGGCGCCGGAAAGTCCACGATCCTCCGGCTGATTCTGGGTCTCACTCTTCCCGATTCCGGGCAGGTCCGGCTGGAAGGTCAAGACATCGCGAACGTGCCGTTGCGGCAGGTGCTCGCATTGAGAAGGAACATGGGGATGGTGTTCCAGGAGGCCGCCCTGTTCGACTCTCTCACGGTGTACGACAACGTCGCGTTCTACCTGCACGAGCATACGCGGCTGCCCGAGAGCGAGATCAGGCGGCGCGTCGTCGAATCGCTCGATCTCGTGGACCTGGAGCCGGACCAGGTCCTGGACCTCCTGCCCGCGGAGCTGAGCGGGGGGATGAAGAAGAGGGTCGGCATCGCCCGGGCCGTGGTGCATCGTCCGCGCCTGCTGCTCTACGACGAGCCCACGAGCGGGCTGGACCCGATCACCACCCGCACGATCAACGACCTAATCATGAAGCTGCAGGCCGAGCTGGACGTGAGCTCGATCGTGGTAACACACGACATCCGCTCGGCCTTCCGCATCAGCAACCGGGTGGCTCTATTGTTCGAGGGTATTCAGACATTCGTGGGGGGACCCGAGGACATGGTTGCCTCGGAGGATGGCTATGTGCGCGAGTTCCTTCGCTGACCAATCGGACCCGATCCTGTCGATCGGGCATGGGGAGAAGCCGTGAGAAGAGGCGCTGCCGTCACGTGGGAGCAGGTGAGGGTCGGCCTGCTGATCCTCGTCGCCCTCGTGATTCTGTCCGTCGCCGTCTTCCTGGTCGGGGACACGGGAAACGTGTTCGGAGAGCGATACCGTCTGGTCACGCTCGTGCGATCCGCGTCCGGCCTCGTGCCGGGAGCCGCGGTGCAGCTCGCGGGTCAGACGGTGGGCCAGGTCGACGCCATTCGGTTCATTCCTCCGTCGGAGCGCTCGGAGAGACGGGAAGCGGTGGCCATCTGGCTGGCGATCAACGTCAACGTGCAGGACCAGATCCGATCCGATTCCCGCGCACAGGTCAGGACTCAGGGACTCCTCGGGGACCGTCTCATCGATATCAGGCCGGGGTCTTCCGACTCGCCCGTGCTTCAACCCGGCGACACCGTCATGTCCGCCGCCGCACTCGACTACGACGCGCTCCTGGCGGAAGGAGCCGAGGCGGTCGGTGACCTGACCGACGTGGCCCGCAATCTCTCGTCCCTGACCCGCGGCCTGCTGGAGGGACAGGGGACCCTGGGGCAGCTGGTCGTGGATGAGGAGCTCTACAATCGGCTGGTCGGTCTCGCGGGCAGCCTGGATACCCTCGCGGCCTCGGCGGCCGCTCCCGACGGCGCTCTGATGCGGGTCCTCACCGATGACACCCTCTACACGGCAATGCGGTCGACGGTGGCCTCCTTTGACACGCTCACTCGCGCCGTCGTCGAGGGTGAAGGCACCCTCGGACAACTGGTCAGGTCGGACAGCCTGTATTTGGAGCTCACGGGGACCGTGGTGCGGGCCGATTCCCTGCTGAGCGGACTCCTGTCCGGTGAGGGATCAGCCGGGAAAATGTTCACGGACGAGGAACTCTACGAGGAGTTGCTGCGCACGCTGGTGGAGCTGAACGGGATGCTCGAAGACGTGCGCCGGGACCCGTCCCGCTACGTCCCCGAGATCTCGGTCTTCTAGTCCACCGCACGGCCGGCGCCGCGACTCAGTCCCGGCCGCCTCCGCCCATGTCGTGAAGGGTCTCGAAGGCGAGCACCCGGTAGCGGATCCTGCCGTTCGGCAGGGGCACATCGACTTCGTCCCCGTCCCCCTTGCCCAGGAGCGCCTTCCCGATGGGCGATGCCATCGAGATCTCGGCCTTTTCGAAGTCGAGGTAGTCTCCAAATGCCAGGGTGTACTTCTCCACCGTGTCATCGTCGAGATCGAGGACCTCCACGCGGGATCCGAAACCGATCCGATCCTCCGGAACCGCGTCCAGGTCGATGTCGCTGACCTCGCCCATTCGCCTCGAAATGTGGTCCAGGCGCGCGCGCACGAACTGCTGTCGCTCCAGGGCCGCGGTATACTCCGAATTCTCGCTGAGGTCACCCTGCGCCACGGCCTTCTCGATCTCTCGAGGAAGCGTGACGTTCAGCTCGTGTAGCAGCGCCTCGGCCTCGCCGTTCAGCCGGTCAAGAAGTTCATCCAGCACGTAGCTATTCCTCACTGCTCGAGTCTGCGAGCCGACCGGCTTTGACCCTTTGCAGCGGATCGAGCCCCGGCGGCCCAAAAAAGAAAAACTCCGCGACCCGGCACACGGCCGAGCGCGGATAAAATGGAGGTGCCGGGAATCGCACCCGGGTCCGCGAAGCCTTCCCCTTTGGATTCTACGTGCGTATTCGAGGATCTCGTCTCGCCAACCACTGGGCTCCTCGACGGCCCGCGGTCAGCCAGCCACGTTCGGCTTGCGCCATCTCGTCCCTGCAGCCCGCGGCCTGCTACAGGGACCAGCCCGAATTATCGGCGCTCAAAGGACCACCTCGGGCGGGTAATCCAGTGAACGGGCCACGTTAATTACGCGGCCAAAGCCAAGTTGTCGTTGGCAGTTGTGTGTTTTCCCGGTGTTTCACGAGGTTCCGGGAAACCTCGGCACGCTACCTCCGGATCCGAAAACGCGTCGAATCTGGTTCACCCCCAAGTTTTCAATCAGCTGCGCCTGAGCGCACGAGAGGGCCGCCAAAGCAGCCCTCGCCCATATTTGACACTAATCCGCTCCACAGGTTCCGTCAATCCGACGCCTGTGCGGGGCGGCAGACACCTGAAACCTTTGACAGCCTTTCGAGGAACCGAATATACTCCACGGTTCCGAAGTGCCGTGAACAACCGGGTCGGAGGAGTTCTGGCCGACCAGGAGACGATACATATGCAACTGCGCGACTTTTTCACCCTGGAAGCCATCAATCTGGACCTGGAAGCCGAGACGAAGGACGAGGCCCTCCGCGAACTCGTCGGCCTGCTTGGCCTCGATGAGAAGTCCCGGGGAATCCTGTTCAAGATGCTCAAGCGGCGCGAGAACCTCGGGTCCACGGGAATCGGCCGCCGGATCGCGATCCCCCACTGCCGCTCGCTCGTGGTCAACCGGCTCCGCGTGGCTTTCGGAAGGAAGCTCTCCGGGATCGATTTCGACGCCATAGACAAGAAGCCGGTGCAGCACATCTTCCTGATCGTGGCTCCGCCGCTCGAGGTGTCGAACCAGTATCTTCCCGTTCTCGGGCGGATCGCCCAGTTCGGCAAGGATCCGGACGTACCGGAGCGACTCGCCAAAATCGAGACGCCGGAGGAGTTCATCGCCTTGCTGGAGGAAAAGGGAGTCTGACCATGCATCCGCAGCTCGAGTTGCTCCTTGAGCTTCAGGACCTGAGCACGCAGCGACGGGCGCTGCAGGAGGAACCGCTGCGGGACGTGGAGGAGGCCGTGTTCGAGTTGCGACCGGCCGAGGCCCTCGAGCTTCTCGATGACAAAATTTCGGAGCTGGTGGGGCGCCTGGAAGGGCCGATCCAGAGACGCTACGTGGAACTGGCCGAGACTCAGGGCAGAGCTGTGGCCCCCGTGCTGAACGGCATATGCTACGGGTGTTTCGTGGCCACACCGACGGCGTGGTCCTCGGAAGCCGGTCGCAACGACTCCATCGGCGTGTGCGCTTACTGCGGGCGGTTTCTCTACTACGTCGACTGAATCCCGCTTCAGCTCCCGTTCGCCACTCGTCCCTCCGGCGTTCGCCGGGTGACCCCCGCCCGATCCATATGCTCGAGAAGCGGAATCAGATACTTCCGACTGAGGTTCAGCACTGCCCGGAAATCTCCGGGAGAAGCGGGCTTCGTAGCCGCGATCTCGAGAACGACGTGCCGGGCCCTTTCCTCCTCAGCCGCGGTCAGGAAGACCTCGGGAGTGATCTGCACGAGCTCGCCCCGCTCGATCAGAAGCCGGAGGAGGTCGTTCAGGACCTCCCGCCCGACGCCGACCTCCTCGGACAGTTCGGCGGGCGTGGGCGGAGCAAGACCGGCGTCAGTGAGAGTCCCCATGATCGCTCCGATCACCCTTTCCTCGTCCTCCGTGAGACCCGCAGCATGATCCGATCGACGGATTCCGGGTCCGGCGACCATGACCTCACCCTCGGCTTCCAGCTCGCGAATCGCCGCGTCTATCAGGTGTGAGGAGAATCGGGTCGAAAGCCCCGCGCGGACTGATTCCAGCGGCTCCGACGACGCTCGCCTCCGACGTTCGTGGGCCTCGGCCAGGTACGATTGCACGGCGACTCTGGCTGCATGCAACTGCTCCGCGGCATAGCAGACCCCGCCGATTCGGACGATGTCGTCCCCCCTTCCCAATACCTCTTCGAGGATGGCAGAAGAAAGCCCCGTGGCTAGCGGGAGTTCTCTCTCCGCGAGACCACTCCCCCCAGCCGTCCGAACGGCCGCCGCCAGGGCCGCCGCCGGGGGGCCGTTGAGCACGTCAAGCCAATCGTCTGCCTGGCGCCTCCAGCCCCTGGCCGGATCGAGGGCGGCTACCTCCCCGCCGCCGATCGTGGTCACCGGGGAATAGAAGCGGAGGACGAACCGGTCGCGTACCCGCGCAACGACCGGCCGCTCGCAATCCAGAGCGACCCATCCCGAGGCGCCCGGCATCACCGGATCGCGCCCTGAGGTCCTTACCCGGGCCATCACCTCCTCGGTCCCAAGAAACAACCGAACTCTCTGTCCGTGCTCCAGCTCGCGTCTGACCGTGCTCGGCACTTCCACCCACGCTCCCAGCCGTGAGGAAGTCCGCCAACCGTCTCCACCCACCAGGACGCTCCCGCGATCGGCGATCCCAGCGTCCACGCCCACGAGGGCGACGGCGCAGCGCCGTCCCGGCCCGACCTCCTGGCGGTCCGACCCGTGTACCTGCAGACCTCGCACACGTGTTCCCTGTCCTCCGGGGAGCAGCACGACCTGGTCGCCCACGGACACCCGTCCGCTCCAGGTCGTACCCGTGACCACCGTACCCGCCCCGCTGACGCTGAACGCTCGGTCCACCGGCATCCGGAACAGGTCCCGGGACTCGCGGGGTCGGGCCCTGGTGGCAGCTTCCTCCAGCCCCTGGCGCAGCTCCGCGATCCCTTCGCCGGTGGTCGCGGAAACGGAGTAGAACGGCCAGTCGGCGTGACCTAAGGTCCGCTCCAACTCCTCGCGAGTCGCCTCGTGGACCAGGTCCAGCCAGTCGTCATCCACCCGGTCGACCTTGTTGAGGATCACCAGGCCCTTCTGGATGCCGAGGAGGCGGGAAACGAGCAGGTGCTCCCGGGTCTGGGGCATCGGCCCTTCATCGGCCGCTATGACCAGGAGGAGCACGTCGATCCCGGTCGAGCCGGCGAGCATGTTCTTGACGAAGTCCTCGTGCCCGGGGACATCCACGATCCCGGTGTCGATCTCACTGTTTGTGTCGACGGGCGCGAATCCGAGGTCGATCGTCAGCCCGCGCTCGCGTTCCTCGGCCCACCGGTCCGTCTCGACCCCCGTGAGCGCCCGCACCAGGGCCGTTTTGCCGTGGTCCACGTGGCCGGCCGTGCCGAAGACGACCCCGGACCTCAACGGAGCTCCTCTCCAAGCAGAAAATCGAGCGAGCGCAGCATCTTCCCCTCGGCCGCATGGTGCCGAATGAAGTCGACCAGGAGGGTGAGCTGCCGGCTTGAAAGGTCGGTGACCACGATGTGCCCGGACGCCAGACGTCGCAGGGTTCGGATCTCCGACGGCGGCAGAGCTGTACCGCCAGGTAGACAATTCTCGCAGAACAGGACTCCCTCCCGCACGTCGAGACGCCCACCCTTGTCCTCGACCGTATCCCCGCAGCGGCTGCAGCCCGAGAGATCAGGCGCGAAGCCGAGCACATCCACGAGAAGCCAGATGGCCGCCATGGCCGTACCGGGCACCTGTTCCAGGTCTGCGGCAAGCAGGGCGTCGAGGCCTCGCGTGAGCACGTCGAACAGAACGGGGTCCGTTTCGGCTGGTGCCAGGCGCAGCACCAGTTCGCAGAGTACGCTCGCGGCTGCGTAGCGGCCCAGGTCCCGACCCAGCGCCTGCCTCTCGGTCGCCAGATCGAAGTCAGAGAGCGTGTGCAGATCGCGGTCCGGCTTAAGGTAGAAGGTGGCCGACCCATCCGCGAAGGGCTCCAGCACGCCGCACAATCGGCTTTTGGGTCGCATGGCGCCCTTCGCCATGACCGACTGGGGGCCGTGATCGAGGGTCAGCAAGCGGAGGATCTTGCTGGTGTCACTGTAGGAATGCGTCTGCAGCACCACGCTGCGGGTGGTCACGATTGGCACGCGGCAAGCTACCGGCGGGCCCCGGACGCGGCAAACTACCTCCGGGGCCCCGCTCCTGGTCAGGGAAGAGCCACATCCGTGCTTCCGAAGCCAGCGGGCACCTCGCCGATGAACTGTCCAGTGGGCCCGGACAACACGAGCCGCCCAGCTTCTGCGAAGCTAAACGTCGCGCAGACGATCCGGCCGTCCGCGAGGCCGGTGGCCACCCAGCAATCCACTCGTGCTCCGTCCGCTCCCCGGACCACGACCGGGTCTCCCGGTCCCCGCTCAAATGCCGCCGCCACCGGGTCGAACACCAGCACGTTCAGAGCCGAATAGTCAGCGGTCGTCGTCAGGTACACGAGTCCGTCGTGACCCAGCTCCAGCTCCACCCCGTTCGCGTCGAGAGCCAGGGACGAGACCACCGCGCCCGTCTCGAGGTCGAGGATTACCAGAGCACCATCTCCAACGGGGGTGAACGTTCCAGCGTCGAGTGAACCGGCGGCGAGGACGATCAGCCGCCCAGCCGCCGACACCGCGTCCGTTGGATTGAAGACGGCAGCCGGAAGATCGATCACTCGTTCCTCTTCGCCCGTCCTCGAGAGAACGACGACACGGCCCGGTCCCAGCGGTGCGTACGTACCCCCATCATCGTCGATGTTGGCGTCGACGACATACAGCCGCTCTTCGATGGGGAGCACGCGCTCGACGAAACTCCCCACGTTACCAGAGATCCGCTCCGCTAGCGCATCGCCAGGCCGCAACCGATAGATCGCGTCACTGCCCCGGCCCCCTACCCAGGCGACTCCGGACTCGTCGAACGTGGCAGCAGACGGGTTGGCGAGATCCGACTCCGGTTCCGGGAACGAACTGCTCAATACTGCCCGATTCCCCATGTCCACGAAGACCACCCGACTACCGCCGAAGCTGGAGACCGTCGTCACGACGAAGGCGTCGCTCACGTCGAACGAGGATCCGTCGAATCCGGCACCCAGATCCACCGGAGGCCCGGATGCGGAGAGCCCCTCACCTACGCTGAAGCTGGCCAGGGTCTGGCCGGTAGAGTTTAGAACCATCAGGTCGATGGCAGCCGGTGGAGGCGGTTCCGTGCCCGAATCGGTGCACGCCGCTGTCGCCAGGATGGCCGCGATAAGCCTCAGGTGGCGGACGGATCGGGGTAGATCAACGACTTCGCGCAGCGGGCGAAATCCGGAAATCATATGCTCGCACTCCTCACTTCGAGCCGCACGGAGATGCGCCGACCCGGTTCGGGGAATAGCTCGACCAGCTGGTAGCGCTGGTCAGTAATGTTCTCCACTCGCAGGAGCAGGCCGAGACCGAGACGACCCGCCTCCAGCCGATGACTCGCGGACAGGTCGAGGGTCAGGAAACCGGGCAGCCGACGGGTTGCGGCGATGCTCGTGGTGCGCGCGCCGGTATACCGCACGTCGAGACGCCCGCCCACCCTTGCGAACCAGCCCTGGAGGCTGACCCGACCCGAACTGGAGGGCTCGTACGGCAGCGGGTTTCGGTTGGCACCGAATCCCAACCTGCTCCTTTGAAGGGAGCCGGCGACCTGTGCTCGCCATCCCCTGTCCTCTCCGGAGCCTGCCTCGACCGTCAGATCCGCCTCTACCCCCGACGCCCTGACTTCTCCGAGGTTTTGGGGACTCCAGACGGCCGTCGCGCTGGACAGCCAGACGATCGGGTCCCGGGTGTGCCGCACCCAGCCCGTAGCAGAACCGCCGAGTCGCAGGTTCCCCCACCAGACCTGTCCACCGTAGCCGATCTCTGCGTCCAGCGTGACGCGCTCCGCAACGAGATCTGGATTCGGGCGGAGACTGTATTGCGACGCGAAATAGAGGTCTCCGAAGGTCGGCAGGCGATATCCCTTCCCTAATCGCCCCCACACCTTCGACCGGCTTCCCATCCGCCAGGTCGCGGCCAACTCCGGACTCGCGATGAGCCTGCCAGCCGCTACATCGATTCCCAAGGCCGGATCGAGGCGCACCTTTCCGATCTCCACGACTCCTGAAGCTGCGGCGCCGGCCTGAACTCGACTCGGTTTACCGTCGATCTGATCGCCATCCACCATCTCTCCCGTCAGCCGTCCCGTCAGGATCAGTGCCAGGTCGGGAATCCTCGTCTCAGCCGCGACTCGCAGGTCACGGACGTTCTGCCACGCCATCGGATCGGATTCGCCTGGCCGGTAGCCGAGCTGCCGTGTCGATGTGGATGCCGAGATTTCGCCGAAGTGTCCGTCGATGCCCGCAGAACCGACCCAGGAGCGATCCAGGACCCGCGCTCCGTCGAACAGGGTTGTGCCGTCCCGCCCCGGCACGCCGCGCTCCGAACGATCGTGCCGCAGGCTTCCATACACAGCTCCAAGCGCTCCGCGAAGCGCTCCGTGGAAGCTCCTCGTATCGGCGTTCCGGCGCGTCTCGGGCCCCTGTCCGGAGACGCCGGATGGCGTGAAGAGGAAGTCGTTGTCCGCCCGAGCGGCCGAGAGGGACAGCGCCAGTCTCCGTTCGGCTCCGCTCGCATCGGCATGCAGGTCCAGGCCCAGGCCCCCGAAGGAGCCCATCCTGAGGCCTCCCCCGACCTCCCGACCGTGGGCACGCCGCGAATCCAGCACCAGGACGCCGGCAGAAGCTCCGGATCCGAATCGCGCCGACGAAGCCCCGCGCACGAGGCTGCCGGATTCGAGGGTAGACGTCGGTAGCCCGGACAGATCGGCTCGCCCCGTCAACGGATCGTTCAGTGGCACTCCGTCCAGCAGCACGAGAACGTCCTCGGGACGACTCCCCCGTACCGAAAGAACCTGCCTTCCACCCGGCCCACGTCCCCGCACCTGTAGGCCCGGCAGGTCCCTCAACCACTCCTCGACGTTGGCGTAGGTGAGCGATGCGTCCCTGAACCGGATACGCTCGATCGGGCGGCCTACGGGACCGTCCACTCTGGCCTGAATAGCGGGTAGATCGTACGGGTCCACCCGGAGAACGATGCGAATGGTGTCGGGCCCTAGGGCTGCATGCTCCCTGACTTCCTCGACGTGACCGGCTGCCTTCGCCCGGATCCGGAACCGTCCGCCGGCAACGAGTGTGAACCGGGCAACAGATTCACGCACGGGAACCTGCCACGACTCGCCCGCCGGCTGACCATCATCGGAGAGCGGCTCGACGACCACGACGACAGCGGACAGTGAAGTGCCCGCCTTCGACCGTACTTCGACCGCGAGGACCACCTCCTGCGCAGGCAGCCACCCTGCGCAAAGCAAGACCCAAAAGGCCAGCAGGCCCGCGACTCTCAAGGCTCCCGGTCCCTGGGCCGCCGCGCTGGAATCACGTGACGCCCGAGCGGCCCCAGGTCGGCGACATGAACGGGCCAGCCGAAGGCGTGGTCCAACACCTCGGACCGGAGAACGTCCTCCGGACTGCCGGTGGCCGCTACCCGCCCATGTGAGAGCAGGAGCATACGGTCCGCGTAGCGCGCTGCCGTATTCAAGTGATGCGTTACAGCAATAACCGTAAGAGACTGTTCATGTACAAGTTGCGAAACCAGCTCCATGAATCGCGTCTCGTGCCCCAGGTCCAGATGCGCCGTGGGTTCGTCCAGCAGCAGGAGGGCCGGCTCCTGCGCGAGGGCGCGGGCCAGCCGGGCTCTCTGGAGCTCGCCTCCGGACAGCTCTCCGGCTCGCCGGTCGACCAGCCCCGCCAGGTCGACAGCTTCCAGACACGCCTCGACGATGCTGCGGTCCCGCGGCGCCAGCGGAGCCCAGGCCCTTACGTAGGGATTGCGGCCCATTCCGACCAGGTCCCGCACACGGATGTCCGAATCGACCTCGCTGGACTGGGATACCACGGCCACCGTGCGTGCCAGATCCCTCCGCTTCCAGCTGCTGACCTCCCTGCCCTCCACCCGGACGATCCCGCTCTGTGCGGTGAGTACACCCGTGATGATCCTCAACAATGTGCTCTTGCCCGCTCCGTTGGGTCCGACAAGCGCCAGGTGAGCCCCGCGCTCCACTTCCAGCGACACCTCGGTGAGCGCTTTGCTTTCGCTGCCGGGATAGGAGAACGAGACGGCCTGCAGTCGGCACATCATGAGGGAACGGTCCGGCGCAGCAGAACCAGGAAGAGAGGAACGCCGAGGAATGCGGTGACGACCCCCACCGGGATTTCCATAGGGGCAGCAGCCGTGCGGGCTGCCGCGTCCGCGAGGACGAGAGCGCTTCCCCCGACCAGGAAGGAAATGGGCGTGAGGGCTCGGTGGTCGCGAACTCCCATCAGGCGAACGGCATGCGGTACCACGAGACCGACGAAGCCGATCACCCCGGCGACTGAGACCGCCGCGGCGGCCAATAGCGACGCCAGGAGGAAAGCGAGCCGCTTCACAGTCTCCGTCTCCGTGCCGAGGTGCGCAGCCGTTTCCTCTCCCAACGCCAGCGCATCGAGATGCCGACTCAAACCGAATAGCAGCGCGACTCCCGGAAGGCCGTACAGAGCCATCGCCCGGATCATCCCCCATGAGGCACCCGACAGGCTTCCCATGGTCCAGAAGAAGACCGACCTGAGGGTCTCGGCGCGCACGAAAGTTAGGACGAGCAGTACGCAGGCACTGAGGAACGCGCTCACGACCACACCGGCAAGCAACAGCACCCGGGTGTCCATCCGCCGGTCGACCTGAGCCACCGTGAAGACCACGGAAATGGCCACGACGGCACCGGCCAGCGCCGCCAGAGGAAGAACGAAGTACGCCGAAGCGGACAGGCCCAGGGCCAGCGCGCATACCGCTCCCAGGGCGGCGCCGGACGAGACGCCCAGGAGGTAGGGTTCCGCCAGTGGATTCCGGAGGAGAGCCTGGAATACCACTCCAGAGACAGCCAGCATGCCGCCCGTGAGAGCTCCTGTGATTACGCGCGGAAGTCTGATTTTCCAGGCAATCGTGGTCGCAGGCCCCGCCTCCCCACGCACGGCGGCAGCCCAATCCTCAAAGCCCAGGTCCGCGGGGCCGAGGAGCATACCCACGACCAGGCCGACGATGAGTGCCAGGAGGGCACCGATCCAGGTCGCGCTCCTCACTCCACCGCCTGCAGCTCCGGATGGAGGGCAACCGCGAGGGCCCACGCCGCCTTCCCGATTCTCGGACCGAGGCGATGCAGGAGATCGGACGGCACTCGGACGACTGAACCCTCACGCACCGCCCTCAGGTTCTCCCATCCCGGCCTCGAGCCGGGGTCGACGGCCTCCACGCCATCGGTCCCGATCGTCGGCTCCACCAACACATCCGGATCGCGGGCCAGGATCGCCTCGAGGCTGACCCGCGGAGACGGAGGAGCGAGATCATGAAAAACGTTCCGACCGCCGGCCAGGCTGATCAGCGAGTCAAGGTAGCTCCCGGCACCGATCGTGAACGCGGGAGGATAGCCGAGGTCGTAGTAGACCGCGGGCCGCTCCCGACCCCGGACGGACTCGGCGACCGCCTCCAGGTCCCGCTCCACTCCCTCCCACATTCCGGCGGCCGCCTTTTCGCGGCCGACCAGGTACCCCAGCCGATGCACGTTGGCTCGGAGCTGGTCGAGCGTATTGAAGAGCAACACCAGGACCGGGACGCCGATCTGCTCGAAGTCGCGAGCAGCCTGGGCGTTGTCCGAGCCGCCCACCAGAATGACGAGGTCCGGGTCCCTGAGCAGCACGGCTTCCACCGAGGGGCGGATGGCGTCCCCGACATCGGGGACAGCCCTGACCTCCGGAGGGTAGTCGTCGAAGCGGGAGCGCCCGACCAGGCGGCGTCCCTCACCGAGTTCGAAGATGATCTCGGTGGCGACGGGAACGAGAGACACGATCCGTGCGGGTCGCGTCGGAAGGACCAGCTCTCGTCCCGCATCGTCTACGAGCCGGACCGGCTGTTCCTGGGGGCTCGCCGCGAGACCGGACGGCAGAAGCGCCAGGACCCCGCACCATACAAGCTTCCTGAACAACGAAACCCGTCCTTTCAGAGAAAGGCCGGGTATGACCGAGTCACCACACGCGTGGCTCGCCCACACCCTTCCCGCGAAGAGCGACATTGGGCAAGGACAGGCCACGTCTCCTGGCTCGAGGTCCTGCCGCGGCCTTCCCGGAACGGAGTCCAGTGACCGGAATGCGGCAGAATCGGCTCCGGGATCGGGATCCCGGGCGACTCCCTCTCACAGTGGCGGGGCCGCGTCGGATTCTCACCGACTTCCGTGCGCCCGTCCCTGACAAACTGGAGTGATGATAGAGGAGCCGGACGACGGCCGGCAAGTGGTCAGACGGACCGGGCGTTGAGTCGAACCGAGACGAAGGCCGCGAAGCCGAGGGCCAGAGCCACCAGGAACCAGATCCAGGCGCGGCCCCTGCCCGGCTCTTCAAATGAGACTGCGACCGTCACCCTATCGCCACCCTGCAGGTCCGACGCGGCATAGCGTCGTACCGGTACTCGCATCGCCCCGCCCGTAGGCGCCTCGGTCAGACCGCTCACCCGGAACACCGTCCCCGGCCCCGGCATGGCCAAGACCTCCAGCCGTTCGGTGGTGTGCTCGGCCGTGAACTCGTAGTCGAGCGAGGGAACGAAGTACTGAACGACCAACCGAATCCCGCTCGGCGGCAGGGCACCCCGAAAACCAACCTGGTTCTCGAGGACGACGACGTCCTCCCCGGGGACTCCGCCCGAAGCGACCACGACCCCGCGAGCGCCGCTGGCGAGAGCCCCGATCCACACGATCGCGCTGTCGGTAGCGGGTACGAGCGTCCGATCCGGCCGTCCCGCCACGTCCATGATCTCTTCGACCTGGATGGCGCTCGCGGTTGGAGTCAGCACTACGTGCCGGATGACCGTGCGCAACTCGGCGACAGGGGCCTGCACAGCGGCCGTATCGAAGACGAATACGGGGTAGTCCTCCTGCTCCGGCGGGGCCGTCGCGTGCACGGGCGGACCCCAGTAGAGAACCCCTTCGTGCCGCGCACCGGCCACGAAGAGTGCGCCCGCTTCCTCGCCGGTGAGGGTGAAGGAAAACCGCCCACGCGCATCAGCCCGAGAAGAGTCGTGCAGCGCTCCGGTGGTTTCCGTCACGCGGTGGAGCTCTACCGCAACGCCGGGAACGACGGTCGAGTCGCTCCGCATCACGACGCCCGTCAGCTCCTGAGCCCCCACTACCGTCGGGGCCGCGAGGGATAGAGCGAGCACCAGAACTGCACGCTTCCGGGCCCGACCCGTCGAAGCGCGGCGAGCGGGAACGATCGTCACGGCTCGAACCTCCCGAAGTCCTCGGGATCGAGCCGCTTCAAGTAGTCACGCAGCTTCTCCTTCGGCGCCTCCTCCATCTCGTTGGCCGCCTCGAACTCGGGGCTCGAGGCAGCGAACCCCGGCTCCAGTGTCGCGTCCTGCACCTCGACGGCCGACCGGTCCAGCAGGTCGACGTCTGCGAAGATCGGGGCTGCCGCGCGAAGCGCCAGAGCCACGCTATCGCTGGGCCTGAAGTCGACCGTGATGACCTCTCCGTTTCGCCTGAAGATCAGAGAGGCATAGTACGTGTTGTCGACCACCTTGGTGATCAGCACTCTGATCAGCTCGCTCCCGAGGCCTCGCACCACGGTGTTGAGCAGATCGTGGGTGAGGGGGCGTGAGAACTTGATCCCGGCCAGTTCCATCGCGATGGCGCTGGCCTCTCCGGGACCGATCCAGATCGGAAGCACCCGCTCGCCCTCCACCTCCCGCAGAATCACGACGGGCGTGTTCGATGCCTTGTCCAGTCCAAGGCTCGCCACCTCGAGCTCGATCACGTCACCCATCCTCCCCTCGTGCATGCTCAGGTTCCGAGGTCCCACGACGACAGGTAGTGTTCCTGGTCGGGGGTGAGGGCATCGATCTCGATATTCATGGCTTGCAACTTGAGCGTGGCGATCTCGCGGTCCATCTCCACCGGCACACGGTGCACGGTTCGATCGAGAGTCCGCCCCTCCTCGCTGAGCAGGTACTCCGCCGCCAGCGCCTGGTTTGCGAAGGACATGTCCATCACGGCCGCCGGATGGCCCTCGGCCGCCGCCAGGTTGATCAGTCGCCCTTCCGAGAGGAGAACGATCCGGCGGTCGTCGACGACGTATTCGACGGCCTCGGGCCTCACCTCTCGCGGCTCCTCCTCTGCGATCTCGCGAAGTCGGCGAATGTCGATCTCGACATCGAAGTGGCCCGAGTTGGCTATGATCGCCCCGTCCTTCATGGCCCGGAAATGCTCCTCCCTGATCACGCTAGTGTTGCCCGTGAGGGTGAGAAACAGGTCACCCACGGGGGCCACGTCAGCCATGGGAGCCACCTGGAAGCCATCCATGGCGGCCTCCAGAGCCGCCACGGAGTCCACCTCTGTAACGACCACCTGAGCCCCGGCACCTCGCGCGCGCAGCGCTACACCACGTCCGCACCAGCCATATCCAGCAACCACTACCGTGGACCCGGCGAGGAGCATGTTCGTCGCTCTGATGACTCCGTCGAGGGTCGATTGGCCCGTGCCATATCGATTATCGAACAGGTGCTTGGTCAGGCTGTCGTTTACCGCCATGACCGGAAACTGGAGGACTCCATCCGCAGCCATGGCGCGGAGGCGAATGATGCCCGTCGTGGTCTCCTCAGTGGAGCCCTTCACTTCGTCGACCACGGCCTTTCGCTCCTCGGCCGACAGACCCGCGACCCAGGATCTCAGGGCGGGAGCCAGGTCATCAAGCCGATCCAGTGCGATCATGTGCAGCGATCCCACCAGGTCCGCACCGTCATCCATGGTCACCGCAGGCCGGTGCGCGAGCGCCGCACGGATGTGGTCGTAGTACCGGTCGTTGTCCTCGCCTCGGACCGCGTACACGGAGACCCCGCACTCCTCGACCAGATACGCCGCCACATCATCCTGCGTCGAAAGCGGGTTCGAAGCGCAAAGCACCACCTCCGCCCCCCCGGCACGCAGCGTGCGCATGAGGTTCGCGGTCTCGGTGGTCACGTGGAGGCACGCCGAAACCCGAACGCCGTCGAGCGGCTTCTCGCGTTCAAAACGCTCCCGGATCTGCGCCAGAACCTGCATGTTCCGGTCCGCCCACTCGGCTCTCCTTCGGCCCTCGGCCGCAAGCGAGGCATCGGCGATATCGCATGGCACCGTTGATCTGGACATGTACGCCCTCTCCACCTGCATTGGTTGAATGTGCCTGCCGCTCAGACGCCCACGGCGTCGATCAGATCCTGAGTGCGGTTCAGCCGCTCCCAGCTGAAGCCGCCATCCTGCGTAGGTTGGCGGCCGAAATGGCCGTATGCCGCCGTCCGTTGATAGATCGGCCGCCTCAGATCCAGGACTCGGATGATCTCACCCGGTGTCAGGACGAAGACGTCCCGCACGGCCGCCTCCAGCGCCGCGTCGGGCACTACCCCCGTCTCGAAGGAATTCACCATGACCGATACCGGCTTATCGACTCCAATCGCGTACGCGAGCTGGATCTCTACCTCTTTGGCGAGACCTGCTGCAACCAGGTTCTTCGCCACCCAGCGGGCCGCGTAACTGGCCGACCGGTCCACCTTGGAGGGGTCCTTTCCACTGAAAGCGCCTCCGCCGTGACTGCCCACTCCACCGTAGGTGTCTACGATGATCTTCCGGCCCGTCAGTCCAGCGTCGCCCAACGGACCGCCGATCACGAATCTCCCCGTGGGGTTGATGTGGTGCCTGACGCTCTCCGCATCGTACAGACCGGCTGGCATCACGGGGGCGATCACATGCTCCCGTACGGCCTCCTCGACGTCTGCCCGCTCGACGTCCGGCTCATGCTGCGCGGAGACCACGACGGTCCGCACCCGCTCCGGCGCACGTTCGCCATATTCGACCGTTACCTGCGCCTTGCCGTCCGGTCGCAGCCACGGAAGCGTGCCGTCCTTGCGAACCGTTGCCAGGCGGCGGGTCAGGCGGTGCGCGAGAGAGATGGGCAGCGGTATCATCGCTTCCGTCTCGTCGCACGCATACCCGAACATCATCCCCTGGTCGCCGGCTCCTCCGGAATCGACGCCCCGGGAGATATCCGGGGACTGCTGGTCGAGCGACGTGAGCACCGCACACGACCGGTAGCTGAAACCGAAGTCCTCGCGGTCGTACCCGATTTCGCGAATCGTGTCCCTCGCGACCTCGGCGTATCGAACGACGGCCTCGCTCGTGATCTCCCCGGCCAGGAGTACCAGACCGGTCGAGACCAACGTCTCGCACGCGACCCTGGCCTCCGGGTCCTGGGACAGCACGGCATCGAGAATCCCGTCCGAGATCTGGTCGGCGACCTTATCGGGATGACCCTCGGTAACGGACTCGGATGTGAACAGGTGATGGCTTTGCGGAACCACGATACTCCGATCTTTCTTTCAGGCGAGCGCAAGGAGGCGGGAAGCTACCCGCAGGCTAATCCTTTGACAACCCGACCGGCGCGGGCTCGGAGAGAACCCCTCGGCCCGACAGATACGTGAGGAGGGCCCGCCGGACCTCGTCACCGCTCTCGGCTCGGTCCAGCTTCCGCATCACCCTGCGAAGCTCCTTGACCGACACGTTTCGTATCAGGTCACGAATCTCCGGAAGGCTCACGATCGAAACGCTGAACTTTCGGTAGCCGAGGCCGAGGAGCGCGGCGATTCCAATCGGATCGCCGGCCAGCTCCCCGCAGACGCTGAGGTCCAGCTCGTGCCGTGCGCTCTCCTTGACCACCCTTCTGTACATGCGGAGCAGCGCCGGGTGAAGCGGATCGTAGAGCTTGCCGAGCTTCGCGTTTCCCCTGTCCGCCGCGAGCACGTACTGCGTGAGGTCGTTGGTGCCCAGGCTCACGAAGTCCACATAGGGCGCCAGCAAGTCCAGGGTCTCCACGGCTGCCGGCGTCTCCACCATCACGCCCAGGGGGATTCGTGTCCCGGAATCCGCCAGTCCCAGTGAGGCATACACTGCGGCCAGCGATTCCCGCGTGCGTCGCATTTCCTCCACCGAGGAAACAAAGGGAATCAGCAGACGCAGATTGCCGTCTTCACCGACGGCGCGTACCGCCGCTCGGAGCTGGTTGTCGAACAGCTCGGGCATGTCGAGGCAGATTCGGATCGCACGCCAGCCCAGATATGGGTTGTCTTCGGGCGGGAGCGACAGGAAGAGCGGGAATTTATCTCCCCCGATGTCGAACGTGCGCAGGGTAACCTCTCGCTCGGGGAACGCCTCCAGGACGGTCCGATACGCCTGGAGCTGGTCTTCCTCCCCCGGGATCTCCCTACGGCCGATCACCAGGAACTCTGAACGGAAGAGGCCGACCCCTTCCGCTCCCAGGCGCACGGCGTCGGCGGCCTCGTGAGGCAGGTCCAGGTTGGCCTGCACCACGGTGTGCACGCCGTCGCTGGTCTCCGTGGGCCGACCCGCGAGGCTCTGAAGTCGCTCCCGGCGGTGAGTGGCCTGGGCCACCGCCCGGTGGTACCCCTCGACCTCCTGGGAGCTTGGGTTCACCCGAATCTCTCCGGTGCGACCGTCGAGCAGAAGCCGGTCCGATTCCTCAATGGCCTGGATGGCGGCTCCGGCCGCCACCACCACCGGGATCCCGAGCGCCCGGGCCAGGATCACGCCGTGAGCTCCACGGGATCCTCCGGAGAGCACGACCCCCAGCACCCGCTCCGGATCCAGGCGGGCGGCAATGCTCGGAGGCAGCTCGCTTCCGACCAGAATCGACGGTTCCTCGGATTCGGTGACCAGATCGGACGTATCGCTCCGCCCCAGCAGATGGCTGAGGACCCGGACCCGGACATCGTGCAGATCGGCGAGTCTGTCCACCAGCATGGCGTGCGCCGATTCCTGGATCCGAATCCGCATCTCCAGGACCTGCCAGTCGAAAGCTCGCTCGGCACAGACGAAGTTGTCGCGGACGTACGTGAGGGTGCCCTCGATGAGCTCAGGGTCCTCGATCATCATGGCCTGTGACTCGAACACCTTGCCTTCGAAGGGCCCGATACGGCGGCTCGTCTCTTCTTGAAGTCGAGATACGAACTCCAGCGCCCGGGCACGTGCCTTCCCGAATCGCTCGACCTCGCCGGCCACCTCCTCCGGCCGAATCGTGCGATGCGGCACCAGCGGGATGTCCCAGTCGATGCGGCGCACGGGTCCGAGTGCACGACCCGCTGAAGCCCCCATTCCCTCCAGAATACGCGACATGTTCAGTGCTCGACCTCGTAGTCTTTCTCGGATTCCCCGAACCTGTTCTCAACCAGACCGGCCAGAGCGTCGACCGCTTCGTCCGCGTCGTCCCCGATCGCGGTGATCCTGAGACTCGAGCCGCATTCCGCAGCCAGCATCATCACCCCCATGATGCTCTTGCCGTTCACTTCCAGCCCGTCCTTCTCCACGGTCACCTTGGCCGAGAAGCGGGAAGACAGCTTCACGAACTCCGCCGCCGGGCGTGCATGCAGGCCGTATCGATTCTCGATCTTCACGGTACGCTCGGCCTGCGTCACTCGTATGCCTCCTCCGGTTCGAGTCGGGCGAGGGTCGGATCAACCAAACAGGGCCCCCAGCAGCCAGAGCAGGGGCGATGCCACCAGGAGCAACCCCGCGGCCCGCCCGCCCCGTCGGGGAAAGCGGAAGGCGATCAGGCCCGCTATCGCTCCCATCCCGACCAGGGCCGCAGCGTTGAGTGATACTCCCGCGCCCTCGACGAGCGAATGCGCCAGCAGCATGGCCACGGTACCGAGGAGCGCGATGTTGAGGGGCCACAGGCGCCCGGACCACGTTTCGAGCCACGAGCGCTTCAGGAGCTTCCCTACGCCCAGACCAGCCTCCCAGCCCACGACATATGCCCACGTGCGCACTCCGATGTGGCCCACGTTGTAGAGCGCCAGGAACAGGAAGGCGCTCCAGGTCGGGCTGAAACCGAGAAAGTATGCAAGAACCGCTACGTGAATACAGATCGGCCTCCACTGGCCCCAAACCGCCCGATCTCCGACCGTTCCAAGCGGACCCCGCAGTGCCGTGCGAAACTTCTCCATGGTGACCGGATCTGTTTCCTCCATCTCCAGGCGACCGAGCGCGGCCACGGCCATCGCGCACAGGTACGGGTGCCCGTTGAACGGTCCCATGTTCCTCTCGACGGCCTCGCGCAGCTGAACCGGATCGCCGGCGTAGATTCGGCGCAGCAGCGGAAGCATCGCGTAGGCGATGCCCATCCCTACCATCGTCCGGTAGTTCCACGAACCCTGAACCGCGAACGTGCGCGACCAGGCCGCGAGCTGGTCCGAACGCAAGGGCTTCACGCGAGTCCTCCGAGGATCAGAACGAGTCCCAGTCCCGCGCCCACCAGCAGCAGGGGCCAGCCGCGAACACCGAAGGCCGAAGACCTCGCCGCAGCTCCGGCCGATGCTGCGAGTCCGAGCACGAGCGCCGCGATCGCAAACCTCCCCAGTTCGGACGGCCCGCTGCCTACGGCCAACGTCACTGCGAGTACGGACGGTACGAGAAACGCAGCCACCAGGACTCCGCCCCGCAACGCATCCAACCAGATCGCCATCCGGTGCCTCTGCTCCAGAAGCGCGGGATCCGCAGCCAGTTCCTCCTCCGGGCTGACGATGTTCTCGTTCAGTCTCCTTCGGACGTAGATCGTGACGCTGCCCAGCCAGCCCAGAGCCCAGCCGATGACGACTGCCACGAGCAGCGCGCCGACCGCCTGCCCTCCTGAAGCGGCGAACGAGGCTCCCGCCACGAGCCCCGCCGGACCCGTATCCGGGTACCGGGCGGCCCCGAACGGTGGATGCCGCATCGCGTACAGCTCCAGTACGATGCCGACGAGCATCCCGGCAGCCGGATTCCCCATCAGGAGTCCCCCGACCGTCGCGGAGATGATCGGACGAGAGATCATGGCCTGGGGCCAGGATACCGAGTCCATTCCGAGCGCGGCTCCGGCAAGAACTGACAGCACCCAGGTCCCGGGGCCGAGACTCAGCTCACTCCAGGACATCGATCAGGTTCTCCAGCAGAATCTCCCGGCCGGCCGGAAGGTCGCGAGCCGTTACCCCCCGTGACGATTGAGCGATAACCTTCAGGTCGGCGACCTCTCCCGCCGCGAGGTGGATGTAGGGTTGCACCCGGGTCCGGTTGTCGCTTGCGTGAAGCCCACCGAGATTGACCCGTCGGTCGCTCAGGAGACCGGCCTCGGCCAGCGAGCGCATCTCCGCCGTACCGGGAGTGAGAAGGGCGCCCCTCCCCGCCTGCCCGTCCAGCTCGGCGAAGCGGTCGATCGCCTGCTCCACAGAGACGAACTCTACGCCGGTGGTCCCGGGGAGTCCTGCACTGTAGAGGTCCTGCTCCCACTCGCTGCCCGCCAGGGCATCGTCAACGACCACGTAGTAGTCGATTCCGAGCCTCATGCCCCACCCGACGATCACCTGCCCGTGGAGCAGTCGCTCGTCGATCCGGAACAGGGACAGACTCATGGCGCATCGCCGGACAGGTGACCCACGATCCCAGTGCGAGCCTTCTCAATAAGTCGAGTCGTGAGCTCCTCCACCTCCATTTCACGGTGAAACACGAAGTCCAGCAGCATGGGGAGGTTCACCCCCATGATTACGCTCACGCCCATTCGTTCCCGGGCCACCAGGCGCGCTGTGTGGGCGCAGCTGCCGCTCGCCAGGTCAACGAACAGGATCGCCGCGTCGCCTCCGATCGCCCCCTCGATACGCGACGCAAGCGCCGCCGGGGAGCACCCGGCGTTGCTGACCGGATGGAAGGCGTCTTCGACTCCGGAGATGGAGCGCGTGGTCTCGACGAGACAGTGAGCCAGGTCGCCGTGCGCCACCACGACTCCCCGGACCTCACTCATAATCCTCCTCGAGATAGTCCTTGACCGGTCGCATGAGGAGGCGGAGGTTCTGCTCGAACAGCCGTGCGCTGTCGACACCCGCGTAGCGGAGCAGGTGGTCCATCGCCACCACCTCGCTGATGACCGTGATGTTCTTCCCGGGATTCAAAGGAATCAGCATGCGCGGGATTTCGGTGCCCAGGATCTCCGTCGTGTCCCTCTGGAGCCCGGTCCGGTCGTAGCTCGCACCGTCTCTCCAGTGCTCCAGCTGCACCACGACCTCAATGCGTTTTTGCTGGCGCACCGCCCTCACCCCGAACAGGGCACGCACATCGATGATACCGATTCCCCGGATTTCCATGTGGTGCTGCTGGTGCTCATGCGCCTGGCCGATGAGGATATCGAATCCGCGGCGGCGGACCAGCACCACGTCATCCGCCACCAGTCGATGTCCGCGCTCGACCAGGTCCAGGACGCACTCGCTCTTGCCGATCCCGCTGGATCCCACGAACAGGAGACCGACGCCGTACACGTCCGCCAGAGACCCGTGGATGGCGGTGGAAGGGGCGAACTCCTCCTCGAGAAAGGGCTTGATCCGGCGATAGAACTCTCCGGTCTTGAGGGACGACCTCAGAACAGGAATCGACCGCTCCTCGGCCAGCGCGAGAAGCTCCGGGGGCAGGTCCAGTCCTTTGGTGACGAAGACGACGGGTACCTCACCGCCGAGGAAGCTCTCGAGTACGCTGCGGCGGCTTTCCTCGTCCAGGGAACGGAGAAACATGACCTCCGTCTCGCCCAGCACCTGCATCCGGCGGCTCGGGTACCGGTCGGTGAATCCGGCGAGCACCAGACCTGGGCTGGAGATGTCGGAATTCGTAATCTCCCGACTCAGTCCATCCTCGCCCGCGACGAGGGCGAGAGCCAGGCTCTTCTGACGACGTTCCAGTAGATCCGAAACGCTGAGGATGCTCACAGCTCGCCGCTCTCCGTGGCCGGGACGGGAAACTCCGGACCCGCCTTACGGTCGCGGGTCTTTTCTCTCCGACTCTTCAGCTGCCGCGTCAGCTTCTCCTGCACCCGGTCCACCGCTGATCTGAAGTCCGAGGTCTCGGCGCTAGCGTGGGCGGGCGGTCGCTTGCCTCGGCTCACGTTCGCTTCCACGCGACATCGCTTCTTCTCTTCCGACAAAGTCACGTCGACGCGGGAGACCCGCTCGTCGAAGCGCGAGAGCCTGGTGAAGCGCTCCTCGATGTACTCTTTCAGGCTGTCCGTGAGTTCCACGTGCCTCGCAGAGATGATGATCTGCATCGCACCCTCCTCTAGAGTGAAGCGGACCTCTGTAACATACCCTCCAACTCTCCTGCCGTCTGCTCCCAGGTGAACCGCTGGGCGTGGGTGACGGCCCGGGCTCCCATCGCCGCTCGCAGCTCGGGGTCCTCCACCAGTCGGCGGATGGCGGAAGCCCATGCGCCGACGCTGTCGTGAGGCACCAGGAAGCCCGTGACGCCATCCAGAACGGACTCCCTCAGGCCCGGGGAATCGCTCGCAACCGACGGAGTCCCACAAGCGGCCGCCTCCACGTTCGTGATCCCCCACCCCTCCTTGGGAGACGGATACACGTTGATCCACGAGGACCGAAGGATCTCGAGCTTCTCGTCCTCCGAGACGAAGCCCTCGAACGTGACGCTGTTCTCAAGCTCCAGCTCCGACGCCATCCGCGACAGCCGCTCGCGGTCCTCTCCCTGCCCGACGATCCGAAACCGGATCTCGACACCCTCTTCGCGGAGCTTGGCGACCGCGCGCAGAACCAGATCGAGACCCTTGTACCTGCGCAAGCGTCCCACGTATGCGAGGGTCGGACCAGTGGCCAGTCCGGCCTCCGGTCCCGGCTTGAAGAAGTCGTGATCGATTCCCGGGTAGCTCACCTGGATCCTGTCGGGGCGAAATCCGCGCTGGACGAGATCGGACGCGGTGCTGTCCGATATGACGGCGAAGTCGCAGGACCTATACACCGACGGCATGAGACGCTCCGCCGCCCAGACGGTGGCTGCGACGGGAAGCCGTTCCTGCTGAAACGCGGTGGCCCCGAACAGGTGGGGAACCAGGCCGACGATCGGAATCCCCGCCCAGAACGGGGTGAACAGAGGCAGCTTGTTGATGTCCTCCACCAGCACATCGTAGGGCGGAGAGTTCGTGGTGATTTCGCGGAAGCCGCGCCGTACGTGCAGGGGAAAGCTGTACCGGGTCCCCCGCCGGATCACCGTCATCCCATCGATGACCGCCTCATCCGGTGCGCCTTCCCAACCGGAGACGAGCAGGGTGATTTCATGCCCAGCGGCTGCCAGGCGCCCGAAGATCTCGTGAAGGTGGACTTCCGCACCGCCCGCCTCGGGATTCAACCTGTCCTGCCAGTTGACGACCAGGATTCGCACGTTGAAGCGAGTCGCTCAGGGGTTCGACAGTTCGCGCCCGACGGCGTCCAGAACGCCATTGACGAACGCAGGGCTCTCGTCGCTGCCGTACTTCTCCGCAAGGCGTATGGCCTCGTGGATCGCCACGCGCGGCGGCACGTCCCGTATCGAGAGCATCTCGAGGGTGGCGATTCGAAGGATGTTCCGGTCGATGGCCGAAAGACGGTCCAGACGCCAGTTGGGCATGTTCGCCTCGATTACCGCGTCGCAGGCTTCAAGGCGCTGCTCCGCCGCCTGAAGCAGCTCGTCGATGTAGCCCTTGTACCGGTCGCTGACGTCACGTGAACGAAGCGCGTCTCGAGCCCAGTCGCGGACGGAGCCCTCGCCCGTCATGTCCCAGCCGTACAGGACCTGCAGTACCCAGCTGCGGGCTCTGGAGCGCGGATTGGCGGGCTTCATCGCAAGCGAGCCGCGATCTCACACATCTCCAGGACCGCCCGTGCGGCCTCTTCCCCCTTGTTTCCCTTCGCGCCCCCTGCTCGCGCGTACGCCTGCTCTCCATCGTCCGTGGTAAGCAATCCGAAGCCCACCGGAACGCCGCTCTCCCTGGCCACGGCCTCGAGTCCCGTGGTCGCTCCGAGGCAGACGTATTCGAAGTGTGGCGTCTCTCCGCGAATCACGCAGCCGAGGGCCACGATGCCGTCGTAGGACCCGCGCTCGAGCGCCAGCCTTGCCGCGAGCGGAAGCTCCCATGCCCCGGGTACGTGGAGAACAGCGATACGCTCCGGCGCCACCCCGGCCTCGGCAAGACAACCGCGCGCGCCCTCTTCGAGCCTTCGAGTGATGGGTTCATTGAAACGGCTCACGACGAGACAGAATCGCCATGAGCCAGCTGTGTTCCGCCTCGACCCATCCGTCATCAGGACCCCAGGAGGTGGCCCAGCTTGTCCCTCTTGGCCTCCAGGTACTCGTGATTCAAGTCGGTCGCCTCCACCTCCAGAGGCACCCGGTCCGTGATCTCCAGGCCGAATCCCTCGAGCCCCGTGAGCTTCTTGGGGTTGTTCGTCATTGCCCGAATCCGATGAAGACCCAGGTCGAGCAGGATCTGCGCCCCGACGCCGTAATTCCTGAGGTCCGGTGGAAAGCCCAGCATCTCGTTGGCCTCCACCGTGTCGTGGCCACGGTCCTGCAGCTCGTAGGCCTTGAGCTTGTTGAGGAGTCCGATGCCGCGGCCTTCCTGATCAAGGTAAACAATGACTCCGGAACCCTCCTCCGCCACGCGTCGCAGCGCCGCCCGCAGCTGCGATCCGCAGTCGCAGCGGCCCGAACCGAACACGTCGCCGGTAAGGCACTTCGAGTGGACCCGGACCAGGATATCATCCGCGCCGGCGACGTCTCCGCGCACGAGCGCAATGTGCTCCCGGTCATCGACCAGATTCGAGTATCCGACCACACGGAAATCGCCGTACGCGGTCGGCAGCGTGGCCTCGGCCACGCGGCTGACGAGGCGCTCGTTCTTCAGCCGGTAGGCGATAATCTGCGCAACCGTAATGAAGGGCATGTCGTGGTCAGCCGAGAACTTCTCGAGCTCCGGACGCCGCGCCATCGTCCCGTCCTCCTTCAGGATCTCGCAGATCACTCCTGCCGGCGCGAGTCCCGCCAGCCGGGCCAGGTCCATGGACGCCTCGGTCTGGCCGACCCTCTGAAGGACGCCTCCCGGCTTCGCCCTGAGCGGGAAGATGTGCCCCGGACGAATCAGGTCTGAGGGCTTCGCATCCTCGGACACCGCCACCTGAATCGTGCGGGCCCGATCGGCCGCGGAAATGCCGGTGCTTACCCCAAGCTCCGGCGTGGCATCGATCGAAACCGTGAAAGCGGTTCCGTTCGGGTCCTGCCCCCGGCCATCGGACATCAGCGGAAGGTCAAGTCGATCCGCAATTTCAGCGGACAGGGTGAGGCAAACCAGCCCACGCCCGTGCGTCGCCATGAAGTTGATGATCTCGGGAGTTACCAGCTCGGCAGCGCAGACCAAATCCCCTTCGTTCTCGCGGTCCTCGTCATCGGCCACGATCACCAGGCCGCCAGACCGGATAACCTCTATTGCGTCATGAACCTTCTTGTCTTCAGAAGACGACACGAAACGACCCCCCTCCGGGTTAGTCCTCGGACCGCACACCTTCTCGGTACGGCCTCATGAGTTGATCCACGTACTTGCCTACCAGGTCGGCCTCGAGGTTCACCGTAGATCCGTTCACGAGGCGACCCACGTTGGTATGCTCCCATGTATACGGAATGATTGCGACTTCCGCGACGTCTTGAATGATCCGATTGACGGTAAGGCTGATTCCATCGAGCGCGATCGACCCATAGAGGACCGTGAGCCTCGCCACCCCCTCCGGCATCCGGAAGCGCAGGAACACGGTCTCCCCGGCTTCCTCGACCTCCTCCATGACGCCGACACCGTCGACGTGCCCCTGAACCAGGTGCCCACCCATCGGCTCGCCCGCGCGGATCGCGCGCTCGAGATTCGCTTCCCTGCCGGGCACAAACTCTCCGAGGGTCGTCCTCGACAACGTGGTGCGTACCGACTCGAACCCGAATTCCGGCCCATCCACGCCGGTCACCGTGTGGCAGACACCGTCGATCGAAATGCTGTCACCCTCGTGCAGCGTCCCTTCGAGATCCGGTGCCGAGAGGCGAAACCGGATCCCCTTCTCGAACTCCTCCCGGTGGAGAACCTGCCCCACGGCCTCGACCAGTCCGGTGAACATCAGGCTGCCTCCTTGAGCGCTTCCCGCGCGAGACGATCCTCCAGCTCGATGAGCGAGTCCTCACCGAGCGCTGCACGACGCACGACCTGCCAGTCCGCCGCGGCGGCTTCGGCCCCCGATCCGCCGGCAGCGACGCCGCCCGGCCCGAGCACGACCGGGGCATATACAAGGTACTGTCTTCTGACGAGGCCGCCCGCGAGGAGGCTTGCCGCGAGTCTCCCCCCTCCCTCGACCAGGAGGCTCACCAGACCCCGACCTCCAAGAGCATGAATGGCTTCCTCGAGATCGAGTCCCTTTTCCGAGCCCGTGACCTCCTCCACGACGGCCCCCGCGTCTTCCAACTTGCGCCTCGCGCCAGGATCGGCAGGCCGCCGGCACAACACCAGCAGGGGCGCCGCGTCAACGCTTCGGCACAGCCGGCTGGTGACCGGCAGGTCCAGCCCCGGATCGAGCACGACGCGGGTGGGCGGCACGCGCGGGGTCGGGTCTTCGCGAACCGTGAGCAGCGGGTCATCGATGAGCGCCGTGCGTCCACCGACGACGACCGCATCATGACCCGCCCGGAGCCGATGAACGAAACGCTTCGTATCGGGTCCCGTGATCGCCGTTCGCTCTCCGGGTCTCGCCGCGATCTTACCATCGAGCGACAGCCCGAGCTTCAGCGACACCCACGGGCCGCGGCCGAGACGATCCCAGATGAACGGAGCGTTGACCCGTGCCGCCTCCATGCCCAGAACGCCGCCCACAACTTGCAGTCCGGCGGTGCGAAGCTGTTCACCGCCGCCGCCGGCCATTGGATCCGGGTCGCTGCACCCATAGACCACCCGACGGATACCTGCGTCGAGGATGGCCCTGGTGCACGGCGGCGTCTTGCCCTCGTGCGCGCAAGGTTCGAGGCCGACATAGATGGTGGCACCCTCGGCCCCCCGCCCGGCCTCAGCCAGAGCCGCGACCTCCGCGTGGTCCCCGCCGAAGCGGGCGTGGTAGCCCTCGCCCAGAGTGCGACCCTCCTTGACGACCACGGCGCCGACCAACGGATTCGGAGCGACACGCCCCCACCCTTCCAGGGCCAGGGCCAGCGCGCGCTCCATGTACCGCTCGTCCTCCGGGGTTGGCCTCATCCCGTTCATCGCCCGGATTCCAGGACCACGCGTCCCGAGCCATCCGCAATCTCTCCGCACGCAAACGCGCGCTCGCCCCGCTTCGAGAGGTCATCGAGCACGGCCTCGGATTCGGCTGGCGAGACCACTGCGATCATGCCGACGCCCATATTGAGAGTCTCGTACAGCTCGGTGGAAGCAAGGCCGCTCTCGGCCGCCAGGAGGTCGAAGACCGGGCCCGGTGACCACGACGAAAGATCGACCAAAGCATCGCAATCGTCCGGGAGGGCCCGGGCAAGATTGCCCGGAATCCCGCCGCCCGTGATGTGGGCCAACGCGCGCACCCGGCCACTCTCGCAGGCGCCGCGCAGCGGCTCCAGGTAAGAGCGGTGCACCTCGAGAAGCACGTCTCCCACCGAACGGTCGGCGCCGGGGTAGCCGTCATTCACCTCCAGGCCGAGGCGCTCGAAGAGGATTGCACGTGCCAGGCTGTAACCGTTCGTGTGGAGCCCGGTGGACGGCAATGCGATCAGCCGGTCTCCGGGGCGCACCGCGCTGCGTCCGGCGATCGGGAGCTGGACCCGCCCTACTATGAACCCGGCGAGATCGTAGTCACCAGGAGCGTACATTCCCGGCATCTCCGCCGTCTCCCCGCCAAGAAGAGCGCACCCGTTGGCGCGGCAACCGCGTGCGATTCCGGCGACCACATCGTACGCGACGTCGGCGTCCAGCCGACCGCATGCGAAGTAGTCGAGGAAGAAGAGGGGCACCGCCCCCTCCACGAGGATATCGTTGACGCAGTGGTTGACCAGGTCCTCGCCTACTGTATCGTGGCGGCCGGCCAGCTGAGCGACCATCACCTTCGTCCCGACACCGTCCGCGCTCGCCACGAGCTCGGGGTCGCCCGACAGCTTGAACCTCCCCCCAAAGGAGCCGAAGTCCCCGCGGACGGAGTCGGACCGGGTGGAGGCCACGAGGGAAGCTAGTCTCCGGGTCAGCCCCTCCGCGGCCCGGATGTCGACGCCCGCGTCGGCATAGCTGAATCGATTATCGCTGCGACTCACGAGGCCTCCCGCTCCATCCTCTCGGGGGCGGAAAGCCCCAGGAGCCGAAGGCCCGCGCTCAGGGTGAGCTGGATTGAACGGGCCAGAACCAGCCGCGCTGGCCGGCTCTCTCCTTCGGCGAGCACCCGCCGATCAGGATCAAGGTTGCCTTCGTGGTACCACGCGTTGACCGCACCCGCGAGATCTTCGAGGTAGGTGCAGATCTGATAGGGTGCCCGCCCCCGTGCAGCGCTTCGAACGCGCTCGGGAAACTGGAGGACCATCATCACCACCTGGCGCTCTGCGTCGGAGTCCAGGCGAGCCAGATCGACTCCGTCGGCGGACAGGGCGACCGGGTCGACCCCTCCCTTCCGAAATACGCTGCACATACGCGCGTGCGCGTACTGCACCTTGTACACCGGGTTGGCATCGGAGGTGTCGAGGGCCAGATCCAGATCGAACGTCATCGGCACCTCGGCTCTGCGCATCAGGAAGAAGTAACGAGCTACATCTTTGCCGGTCTCATCGAACAGCTCTCGCAGCGTCACGAACTGACCCGCCCGCTTCGACATCCGCACTTCCTCGCCACCCTTCATCACGGTAACGAGCTGAATCAGGAGCACCTCCAGGAAGCCCTCCAGGATGCCCAGCGAGGTCAGGGCCGCCTGCATCCGTGGAACGTGACCGTGGTGATCGGCACCCCATACATCGATCGCGCGGTCGAATCCCCGCTCCGCCTTGTCGATGTGGTACGCGATATCGGACACGAAGTACGTGTGCGATCCGTCGCTCTTGACCAGTACCCGGTCCTTCTCGTCCCCCATGGCCGAGGTTCGAAGCCACAGAGCTCCCTCGTCCTCGTAGGCGATCCCAGAGCCCTTGAGGCGCTCCAGAAGGACCTCGACATCTCCGGCCGTGAAGAGCGATGATTCGTCGAACCATGCGTCCATGTGCACGCCGAAATCGGCCAGGTCCCTCTGCTGCTCGGCACGCATCAGTCGCGCGCTCCGCTCGCTGAGCAGCTTCACCCGCTCCGCCATGGGAAGGGCGTCCAGCGCAGCCGTGCCGATTTCCTCCGTCAGGGTACGGGCGACATCGCGGACATACTCCCCTTGATAGCCCCCTTCGGGCATCTCGAAATCGGCGCCCTCGGCCTCCCTCCGGCGCGCCTCGACCGACTCGCCCAGAAGCTCGATCTGCCGGCCGGCGTCATTGACGTAGAACTCCCGAGTGACTTCGTGCCCCGTCCACTCGAGCAACGCGGCTGTAGCGTCGCCAATGGCTGCGCCTCGCCCGTGCGCCACGTGCAGCGGCCCGGTCGGGTTCGCCGATACGAATTCCACGTTGTAGCGAAGAGGCGCATCCGCAGCCGAGCGGCCCCACGTCGCTCCGTCGCGGAGGACCGATCGCAGGCCATCGTAGAGCACCTCGTTCGACAGCCTGAAATTCAGAAAGCCGGGACCCGCGATGGAGACGTCGGACACTCGAATCGCCTCTCGGTCCAGACTCTCCGCCAGGACCGACGCGAGCTCGCGCGGCGAGCGACGCAGCTTCCCCGCCAGAACGAGTGCCGCGTTGGATGCGAAGTCTCCGTGTGAGGGATCGCTCGGGCGCTCGATCTGCGGCTCGAAGTCGGGTGGGGCTCCGATGCCGACAGCCGCTACCCGCAGGGCCTCGGCCAGGGCTCGCGCCGGGCCGCTCCGCCCATCAGTCGGAGACATCTCCCCCACTCTTCCCGGACTCGGTCTTGCCCACCCCGTCCGTCTTCTTCGCGGCGGGCTTCGCGCCGCCACTGTCGCTTCGATAATCGGTGGCGTAGAAACCCGGCCCCTTGAACACGAGTCCGCCCCCGGAGGAAATCAGGCGCTGCACCCTGCCTTCGCACTCGGGACACACTTGGATCGGGGGCTCGTTGATCCCCTGAAACCTCTCGAATGCGTGGGCGCAGTCTCGGCACTTGTACTCGTACGTGGGCATGGATCCCTTTCTAGCTCATCTGGATCACGAGGGCCGATACCGACCCCAAATCCGCTCGAGACGGCCACTGATCTCCCCCAGGGTGGCCCTGACTTTGACGGCTTCGATCATGGGCGGCAAGAGGTTCGATCCGTCGCGGGCGGCGTCTTCCAGCCTGCCCAGCTCGGCCTCGACCCGTGACTCGTCTCTGAGCGACCTCACCCGGTCCAACCGCCGGCGTTGCGAGTCCTGCAGATCGGCAAAATCGGGAGTCGCGATGTCCACGCTCGGACGATCGTCCTGGTAGACGTTGACTCCCACCACGCCCCGCTCTCCACCCTCGACCTCCAGCTGCCAGGCATAGGCCGATCGGTGTATCTCGTCCGTCATGAAGGCCACCGCCTCGGCCGCTCCCCCTTCCTCCTCGATTCGCTCGAGGTAGTCGCGGGCGAGGTCTTCCAGGCGGTCGGTCAACGCCTCGACGTAGTAGGACCCCCCGAGCGGATCCACCGTGTCGCCTACACCGGACTCCTCCGCCAGCACCTGCTGAGTCCGGAGCGCGAGACGGGCGGCTTCGGCCCCCGGAAGAGCCAGTGCCTCATCGAAGCTGTTCGTGTGTAGCGACTGTGTGCCCCCGAGAACTGCGGCGAGAGCCTGCACCGCGACCCGTACCACGTTGTTCATGGGTTGCTGTGCCGTGAGCGTCGAACCTCCGGTCTGCGTGTGGAACCGAAGCCGGCAGCTACGGTCGTCGGCACCGAATTCCTCTCGCATCATGCGGGCCCAGAGACGTCGAGCCGCCCTGAACTTGGCGGCTTCTTCGAACAGGTTGTTGTGAGCGGCGAAGAAGAAGCTGAGACGGGGAGCGAAGCGGTCGACCTCCAGGCCTCGAGCGAGCGCCCGACGCACGTACTCTCGACCATTCGCCAGGGTGAATGCGACTTCCTGAGCCGCGCTTGCGCCGGCTTCACGCATGTGGTAGCCACTGATCGAAATGCTGTTCCAGCGGGGAAGTTCCTCGGAGCAGAACGCGAAGATGTCCGTCACGACCCGCAGGCTCGGCTCGACCGGGTAGATGTAGGTGCCACGCGCGATGAACTCTTTGAGTATGTCGTTCTGCACAGTTCCCGAGAGCGCGGATCGGTCGACCCCCCTGGCATCCGCCACGCCGACGTACATGGCGAGCAGCACCGCCGCGGTGGCGTTGATCGTCATGGACGTCGATACCCGATCCAGGGGAATGTCGGCGAACAGTCGCTCCAGGTCATCGAGCGTGTCTATCGCCACGCCGACCCGACCGACCTCACCCTCCGCTCGCGGATCATCCGAGTCGAGACCCATCTGAGTCGGGAGGTCGAAGGCAACCGACAGCCCCGTCTGGCCCGATCCGAGCAAGAACCGGAATCGCTCGTTCGTTTCCTCTGCGGTCCCGAAACCGGCGTACTGGCGCATGGTCCAGGGCCGGCCCCGGTACATGTCAGCATAGACTCCACGTGTGAAAGGCCACGCGCCCGAGTCACCGAGGTCTGGCTCTCCGGTCGGCCGGGTGTACAGGCGCTGGATATCGATCCCCGAAGTGGTCTGCGGGTTCTTGTCTTCCGCCATATTTCAGCTGGCCTCCAGGGTAAGCAACAGGGCGTTCCGCTCGACCGCCTGGCCCGTCTCCACTTCGATGGAAGTGATCGTGCCGGTCGCGTCCGCCTTCAGCTCGTTCTCCATCTTCATGGCCTCCATGACCACCAGCCCATCACCCGCCTCTACCTCCTGCCCCACTTCCACGTCGACCCTCACGATGAGACCCGGCATCGGGGCCCGGAGGTCCCGCTTCGTCTGCACCGGCGCGACGTGTGATGCGAGCTCGCGAATATGTCGGGTGCGCTCGTCCTCGACGCGCACCTCGAACCTCCTGCCCTCGAGCTCAACGATCCACTCCGAGCCTTCGCGGCGCGCGAACAGGGACACCGACCGGCCGCCGAGGCGAAGGTGCTGCCGGTCTGATCCCGGAAGGGTCGTGATCTCGGCCTCCACAGCTTCATCATCGAGATCCACGCCCCGATCCCGCACGACGACTTTCCGAGTGTGGCCCGACCAGCTCGCGTGGTAGGTGGGTCCGTCCGTCGTGCTCACAGTCTTCTCCTGATGCTCACGGTCGCTCCAGCCACGCGATCGTCTCGACATGAGCCGTCTGGGGAAACGCGTCGAAGGGCTGCACGTCACACAGATTCCACGTGGACCTGAGTCTCCCGAGGTCCCGCGCCAGGGTCGCCGGATCGCAGCTCACGTACGCCAGCCGCGCGGCGGGGAGGCCGGTCAGAGCTCGGCACACAGGCCCTGACAGACCGGCCCGCGGTGGGTTGACGACCACCAGGTCCGCGGTGACGGACTCGTCGAGGAAGTCCTCCACGCGGCTTGCCCGGATCGAGGCGTTCGTCCCCGCGCCGGCCGCCGCCGCCCGGCCGGCCGCCGCCGCCCGCTCGGACACCTCACAGGCCGTCACCCGGCCGCCGCCGGAAGCCCACCGAATGGCCCTCGCTCCCACGCCAGAGTACAGGTCGAGGATCCGCATACCGGACACATCACCCACCTTCGCGTCGAGCCACCGATCCATCGCCGCCGATACTTCCCGGTTCACCTGCATGAACACTCCGGCCGGAAGATCGAAGTCGATGCCCTGCCAACGGTCGCTCAGCCTGGCGGCTCCTGCCACGAGCTGAGGGTCCCCCTCATCTACCGCGGCGTGGACACCCACGAGCCCCGGAACGAGCGCGAGCAGGGTCCGCGCACTCACCGGATCGATTTCACCTGCGCACCGGATCGTGAGATCCACGGTCCCTTCAGACGAGGCGCGCAGGGTAAGACTTGCGTCGCCGGTGGCGGGCAGCTTCCAATCCCCGCTAGCAGTTGCTTCTCGCAGCGCCCGCCAGGCTTCCTGAACGGGCGGTTCGGCGAGCAGACAGACGGCTACGTCCACCACTCGACCCGGATCGTCCAGCGACCGAAGTCCCATCGCCGCCGAACTCGCCGTCGAGAACGTCACCCGGTTCCGATAGCCGAATCCGCCCCCCGCCGAGATCAACGGCGGAACGGACGTCCCGATACCGCCGATCCGCTCCAGCGCGTCCTGCACCAGGCCCCGCTTGGCATCCCGCTGAGCCTCGGGGCTGAGATGCTGGACCCGGCAGCCGCCGCACGCTTCGTACTCGCTGCAAGGCGGGATCTGCCGGTCCGGTCCATCCTCCGCACGGCGAACCAGGCGGGCCCGTGCCCACCGGGCTCGCGACCGCGTGATCTCGACATCGACCAGGTCCCCGGGTGCCGTCCGCGGTACGAAGACGACACGTCCCGACTCCTCCCGTCCGACTCCGTCACCGCCCGCCGCGATGCGGTCGATCCTGAGAGTCGAGACCGCTGGCTCCCGCTTGGACTCTGGTGATCTCAAGCCCGTGACCCCGGTCTTCATCCGCCAGATCTCAGCCGGCGCCGCCACTCGCTGATTCCCGTTCCGGGCGCTGGCGCGGACGGAGCCCCCTGGAGCCCCGACCCTCCCCCGAGGCGGGAGCGGTGTTCCAGAAGCGTGGAGGCGACGACGGCCGCACGGGCCTGCCAATCGGCCTCTCGTGGCGCCAGAAGATCGGGATGTCGCTCGATGTACCGCACCGAGAAATCCCCCGATCGAAAGTCCGGCTCTTCCAGCACGGCCAGGTGGAACGGTTGCGTGGTGCGGACGCCTTCGATCTGGAGCTCCCTGAGGGCCCGGCGCATCCGCAGGATCGCCTGGTCGCGGGTCGGTGCATGAGCGATGAGCTTCCCCAGCAGGGGGTCGTAGTGCAGGCCGACCTCGAAGTGCTCCATGATTCCCCCGTCCCAACGCACGCCGGGGCCGCACGGAATTTCCAGCTCTCGGATGGTCCCGCTCGAAGGAAAGAAGCCGCCCATCGGGTCCTCGCCGCTGATCCGACACTCGATCGCATGTCCGCGCGGCCAGTCAGCGCTTACCTCGACGGAGAGCGGCAGGCCCGCCGCGACACGAATCTGCTCCTGGACCAGGTCCACTCCGGTGACGAACTCGGTCACGGGATGCTCGACCTGAATTCGCGTGTTCATCTCGAGGAAGAAGAAGTCGCCATCCTGATACAGGAACTCGACCGTCCCGGCGCCGACGTAGCCAACCGCCTCCGCGGCTGCGACCGCCACACGCCCCATCTGTTCCCGAAGGTCCGCGTCCACCACGACGGATGGGGATTCCTCGATGAGCTTCTGATGACGGCGCTGAATCGAGCACTCACGTTCGCCCAGATGAATCACGCGACCGAAGCCGTCCGCAAGCACCTGGATCTCGATGTGCCGGGGATCGGTCAGGTATTTCTCCAGATACACGCGGGAGTCGCCGAACGCCTGGCCGGCTTCCCGTCCGGCAGCTTCGAGCGCGCGGCCGAGATCCTCGGGTCCCTCGACGATCCGCATGCCCTTCCCTCCGCCTCCGGCGGCTGCCTTGAGCATAACCGGCCAGCCGATCCGGTCTCCCTCCTTCCGGCCCTGCTCCGGGTCGAGGAGTGGCTCGGACCCGGGAACCACCGGCACTCCGGCCTCGACCATGCGGGCACGCGCCGCGGTCTTGTCGCCCATCTCGGCGATGGCTTGAGCCGGCGGACCGATGAAGACGAGTCCCTCATCTGCCACTCTCTCGGCGAACACCGGACTCTCTGCCATGAAGCCGTAGCCCGGGTGTATGGCTTTGGCGCCTGTCTCCCGAGCCGCACCGATTACAGCATCGATGTCCAGGTAGCTCTCCGCGGCGGGCGCCGGTCCGATGCGAACCGCCTCACCCGCCAGGAGCACATGCGGCGACAGCCGATCCGCATCCGAGTATACGGCGACGGTGCGCACGCCCATCTCATGGCACGCCCGGATCACCCGGACGGCGATTTCCCCGCGGTTGGCGATGAGGACCTTGTCGAACACGTCGCGCCTCACAGAGGGATGTTGCCGTGCTTCCGTGGCGGGTTGCTCTGCCGCTTGTTCTGCAGGATCTCGAGCCCCGATACGAGACGTGCCCGGGTCTCGCGAGGATCGATCACGTCGTCGAGAAAGCCTCGCTTGGCGGCTAGGTAGGGATGCGCGAATCGCTCACGGAACTCGCCCTCGAGCTCCGCGACCCTGGAGTCCCGGTCTTCCGCGTCCTCCAGCTCTCTGCGGTAGAGGATCTCGACTGCGCCTTTGGGCCCCATCACGGCCAGCTCCGCCGTCGGCCAGGCGAAGTTCAGATCTCCACGAATATGCTTGGAGGACATCACGTCGTACGCGCCTCCGTATGCCTTCCGCGTGATGACCGTCAGCTTCGGCACCGTGCTCTCGCAATAAGCGTAGAGAAGCTTGGCGCCATGCTGAATGATCCCTCCGTGCTCCTGCGCCACGCCCGGAAGGAAGCCCGGCACATCCTCGAGTGTGATGATCGGGAGGTTGAAGGCATCGCAAAACCTGATGAACCGGGCTCCTTTCCGGCTCGCATCGATATCGAGTACCCCGGCCAGGACGGCGGGCTGGTTGGCCAGGATGCCGACGGGCCGGCCGCCCATTCTCGCCAGCCCTACAATCACATTTGGGGCGTACCCCGCGTGTATCTCGAGGAAGTCGGAGTCGTCCACGATCCGCTGGATGACCTCGTGCATGTCGTACGGCTGCGTGGGCACGTCGGGGATGAGGTCCAGAAGCTCCTCGTCCGCCCGGTTCGCAGGGTCATCAGTGGGCATGAACGGCGGGTCCTCGGCGTTGTTGGCGGGCAGGAATCCGAGGAGCCTTCGTACGGCCTGCAAGCTCTCGATCTCCGTCGGGTGCGAGAAATGGGCGACACCCGATCGCGTGCTGTGAACATCGGCTCCCCCGAGCTCCTCGAACGTGACGTCCTCGTGTGTCACGGTCTTCACCACGTTGGGTCCCGTCACGAACATGTGACTGATGCCCTGTACCATGAACACGAAATCCGTAATGGCGGGCGAATAGACGGCCCCACCTGCACACGGACCGAGTATCACACTGATCTGTGGCACCACACCTGAGGCCAGCGTGTTGCGCAGGAACAGCTCCGCGTACCCCCCCAGGGACGCGACACCCTCCTGGATCCGGGCCCCACCAGAGTCATTGAGCCCGACCACCGGAGATCCGTTCTGCATCGCGAGGTCTACGACTTTGCAGATCTTCTCGGCGTGCGCCTCCGAAAGAGACCCGCCGAACACGGTGAAGTCCTGGCTGAACACATAGACGGTGCGCCCGTCGATCCTGCCGTAGCCGGTTACGACCCCATCGCCCGGAATCCGTTGCTCCGCCAGCCCGAAGTCGACGCTTCGGTGCTCGACGAAGCGATCGAGCTCGACGAACGAGCCCTCATCCAGCAGCACGTCCAGCCGCTCTCGCGCGCCCAGCTTTCCCCTGGCATGCTGTCGTGCCAGGCGTTCGGGTCCTCCGCCTTCCAGAGTCCGACGCCTGAGATCCTCCATCTGCCTCAGCTTGTCGCGGGCGCTCACGGGGACTCCTCCTTCGCCTTCTCCTTCTCCTCCTCCAGCGCATCGAGAAATTCCTCGAGCTCCAGCTGGTCCTCCGCCCAGGTTCTCATCTCCGCCGCATCGGGAACACGAAGCTCCCCATCCTGGATCACTCGCACGAACACCTCGCGGCCAAGCTCGCCGTCCCGCGGGTACACCTTGAGAGCTCCCGTGGCCCCCCCGTGCACACCCCTCCGAATCTCGCGCCCGACGGCACCGCGCCTCTCCCATTGCGCCTCCGGAACCCCGGCAAGAAGGAGCTGCATACCGTCATATCCAAGGGCAGCGAACATATTATCCGGAATAGATTTACGATACTCTGCTTCATATGCCGAATTAAATTGCTGCCATGCCGTGCCAGGTGAAATGCGGTCCACGTACGTGCCGACGAGGCGGTAGTCCGCATAGCTGGGATCCAGGCGCCTCACGACCGCGGGGTCGGACCAGTTGGCGTCCCCGGCGGTGACCCAGCGGCGCAGGCCATAGTAGACGAGCTGGGGCGCGATCTGGAGGACGGTCCGGGCCCGGTCCGTGAACACCACGACGGCCTCAGGCTCCTGGAGCGCAATCGCCGTGATGGGTCCCTCGAAGGTCGTCGAGTCGGGCGGATACGACCGCGCAGCGGTGACCTCCCCACCGCGGTCTTCGACCACGGCCCGAAGAGCCTCCAGGGCGCTCTCAGCCGACCCGGCGGGTCCAAGGACTCCGAACGAGCGGATACCCAGACTGTCGGCCATCCACTCACCCAGCGCTGCCGCCACATCGGCGGACCGCCTCTTCCGGTCCCAGAGCGTATACGTATTCGGCTCCGTGCCCTGCCCCCCCGAGGCGGTCGGGCTGAGGAGTGTCAGCTCGTCATCATCCCTGCGGATCGCGGCGGACTCCAGGGCTTCGGAGCGAAGCGGCCCCAGGATCGCAGCCACGCGCATTTCCTCGAGGGTGCCTACGTGCTCGATCCCGAGTTCCACCCGCGAGCTGTCGTCCAGTACGACGAGCTCTACCTCCGGATTCGCGGGCACGGCCTGGTGGCGATTCATTGCCAGCTGCACGCCTTCCAGGATCTGGTCCCCGACCGCCTTGAATCGTCCTGAGGCAGGCAGCACGACGCCAATGCGGATCGGCGTGTCCCGAGGCTCCTCTCTTCCTTCCAGTACGCGTTCCGCCTTCTCCCGCTCGTCCCCATCGGGAGTCGAGTCGAGGACGCGCTCGGCCGCGGCTCGCGCCCGCTCGGGATGGTCGGCCGCGGCGAGGGCAACCGCCAGCTCCGCTTCCAACACGGTCCGTGCACCGGGGCGAACTCCCGGCAGGGAAAGGAGACCGTCCATCTCGCTAACGGACAGCCCTTCGGCGAGGGTGCGGAGCCGCTTCCTCTCGCCTCCCTGGAGACCGTAGGGTGCGGTGAGAATGAGGTGAGCGGCGCGGTCCTCGGCTCCCAGTTTGTCTAGCAGATCGGAAAGGTCCTCCACCGTCCCCGGATCCAGCTCGGGCAGGCCCAGCCAGGCCCGCCACAGCGAGTCCGCGAGGACCGTGGCCGGGCCCGTCAGCCCGTCGTCGACCAGGTCACGGGCCGACTCCAGCGGTTCCTTATCCAGAATCCGCTCGGGCAAGGCCTCCGGCTCCGGATCTTCAGCCGGATCAGGAGCCGTCACCGGGGCGGAGGCGGTGGCGCACCCCGCTACGATTGCGACCCAGAGTATGGACAAGCGAGACATCCAACCTCCCATGAACCACACGGGGGGCCCGACGGCACTCGCCGGGCCCCCTGCGAGGCAACTTGCGATCCCGGGTTCAGGAGTCCGGCTCAGGACGTCTTGTCCTCGCCCTCCGGCTCCTCGTCCCCGTCTTCCGAATCCGAATCAGCGTCTTCCGCATCCGCGGCGGCCTCCACATCGGCTGCGCTCGATTCGTCGACTGGCTGATCTACCTCCTCGCCACCTTCATCAGCTCCGGTATCCGGCTCGTCGCCAGGTGCCGTCACTTCCGCATCGTCCGCCACCACTTCGGCCTCGGCGGCGACCGGCTCCCCATCAGCCTCTCCCTCCTCGGCTTCTGAGGCCTCATCCGCGGATTCGGTTTCGGCGTCATCTTCGATCTCGGGCTCGGCCGCTCTCGCCGCCTCCCTCTCCTCCACGCCGGGAGCTGCGGTAACCGACAGAACGATCCGCCGGTTGATCGGATCGGACTCAAGCACCTTCAGCTCGAGGCGATCGCCTTCCACAAAACGGTCCGACGGGTCACCCAGCTCTTCCTCCGCTCCGAGCTGGGAGATCGGCACGAAGCCCTCCACATCGTCGCCCAGGTCAACCACGAGCCCCTTGTCCAGCAGCCTCACCACGTGGCCTTCGGTCTCCGTCCCCGGCTCGAACCGTTGCGCAAGCTCGTACCATGGATCGTCGTCGACCTGCTTCAGGCCAAGCGAGATCCGCTTCTGATCGGGGTCGATACTCAGGATGACTACTTCGACCTCCTCGCCCTTGCGCACGACCTCGGACGGATGCTGCACCCGCCTCGTCCAGCTCATGTCAGAGATGTGGACCAGTCCGTCGATCCCCATCTCGACTTCGACGAATGCGCCGAAGGATGTCAGGTTGCGGACGACTCCGCGGATTTTCGAACCCGGCGGGTACTTGGCCGGAAGCGCAAGCCACGGATCCTCCTCGGTCTGCTTGATCCCGAGGGAGATCTTCTTCTCTTCTTCGTCGACACGAAGCACGACGCACTCGACCTCGTCGTTGATAGACGCAAGCTGCGATGGATGTCTGACGTTCCGCGTCCAGCTCATCTCTGAGATGTGGACGAGACCTTCGACCCCCTTCTCCAGCTCGATGAACGCGCCGTAGTTGGTGATCGACACGACCCTTCCTCGGACGCGGCTGCCTACCGGGTATTTCGCCGCGACGTCCTCCCACGGATAGGCCTGAAGCTGCTTCAAGCCGAGGGAAATCCGGGATCGGTCCCAATCGATGTCCAGGACCTTCACCTCCAGCTCATCCCCGATCTGGCACAACTCGGAAGGATGACCGATACGACCCCATGACATGTCCGTGATATGCAGCAGTCCGTCCATGCCACCGAGATCGATGAACGCACCGAAATCGGTGATGTTCTTGACGACTCCCTTCCGCACCTGGCCGACCTCAAGCTCGGTCTTGAGATCCTCCCGCTTCGAGGCGCGCTCCTCCTCGAGGATCACCCGCCGACTCACGACGATGTTTCGCCGGCGCTTGTTCAGCTTGAGGATCTTGAAGTCGTATTCCTGGCCGATCAGGTCGTCCACGTTCGGCACGCGGCGGAGAGCGATCTGTGAACCGGGGAGGAAGGCGTCGACTCCCATCAGGTCCACGGTGACCCCACCCTTGATCTTGCGCTTGAGGATGCCCGGAACCGTCTGATCGTTGTCGTAGGCTTCCTTGATCTTCTCCCAGACACGGAGGAAGTCGGCCTTCTTCTTGGAAAGGACGACGACCCCTTCCTTGTCCTCGAGGCTCTCGAGGAAGACCTCGACCTCGTCACCCGGCTCGATCGTCTCGGGATCTCTGAACTCTTCCAGCGGGATCAGCCCCTCCGACTTGAACCCGACATCGAGGATGACGGCCGAGTCCGTCTTCCGAAGCACCTTCGCATTGACGATCTCGCCTTCGGCGATCTCGCTCAGCGTGTCCTCGTAGAGGGCCATCATCTCGTCGTATTCTTCAGACGAGTACTCGCCGCCCTCGAGCATCTCGACCGACATTCCGTCGGCCATTCCGTACGCTACGGTCGTCCAGCCCTCCTCCGGGTCGACCTCGCCTTCGCTGGCGCTCCCGGCGCCTTCGGCTTCGACTTCGGCTTGCGGCTCCTCCTGGTCCGGAGCTTCCGGTTCCGGTGGGCTGTCGGCTGCGACCACGTCTTCGGTGGACTCCTCGCTCTCAGCCTCGGCGGGTGCCTCGGTTTCCTCCGCGGGCGCAGTGCCGCTGTCGGCTTCGATCGGGAGGTTGTCGCCCAGCTCTTCGACCGGGTTCTCGCTGGCGGTGACCTGCTCGTCCTTCGTGCTCATTCGGTGTGCACCGTTCGGGTTTGGCATTCGCCCGGGGATCTGCAAAGCAAACGAGGCAGGAAAGCGAGACCGCTCTGCCTGCCACTCGATCCGTCGATGGGCGCGCTCAGGGGTTGAGGTTTGGTGTTCTTACAAACGGACAATAGCGCGGAAAGGTAGATTCTGAGCGGGATTCCGTCAACTGAGCGACGATATTCTGTTGCGCGCGAGGGATACGATTCGTTCTACGACGTCCGACGCGCTCATCCGGGTGGTGTCCAGTTGGATCGCGTCGTCGGCCCGGCGCAGCGGTGCGATCGGTCGGCCGGCGTCCAAGGCATCTCGTTTGAGGAGCCTCTCCGCCTCCTCCCGGACCGCTTCCGCGGTGGGCTCCTCGCCGTGCTCGAGCAACCGGCGCTTGCCTCGCTCCTCCGCCGAGGCAACGAGAAACACTTTCAGCTCGGCGTCCGGGAACACGACCGTGCCGATGTCGCGTCCGTCGCAGACGATTCCTCCGCGCCCGCCTTCGGCCTGCAGCAGGCGCAGGACCCTCTCCCGAACTGCGGGCCGAGCGCTCACCTCGGAAACCATGGATGAGGTCGCCGGGGACACGAGGTTCAGACCCGGATCCACCCCGTCCACTCGCACCCGGAAACCGGCTCCCACACGCTCCAGATCCAGATCCACCGCCTCCAGCCGGTCATCGAAGCCGGGCTCGTCACCAGGCCACCCCTGTGCCGCCGCCACCCATGTGATGGCGCGATACAGGAGACCGGAGTTCAGGTGGCTGTAGCCCAGAGCCCGTGCTACCCTCGAGGCGGTCGTGCTCTTTCCGGAGGCCGCGGGACCGTCAATCGCGATCTTGATGTCGCCCACTCTACGCCTCCTGGTTCGCTATGCGGTCGATCTCGGCCCAGAAACCGGGATACGACACCCGCACGCAGTCAGGTTCGTCCACCTCGATCTCGCAGTCCGGAGATACCCCGAGCACGCCGAAGGCCATGGCAATCCGATGATCGCCACCGGTTCGCACCCCCCCCCGAAGCCGTGCCTCCGTGCCGTGGATTCGAAGCCCGTCGTCCAGCTCCTCGCACCTCACTCCCACGGCCTGGAGATTGGATGCCAGCAGCCCCAGCCGATCGCTTTCCTTCACTCGCAGCTCGGCTGCGCCACGGATTTCCGAGACGCCCCGGGTGCGGCACGCCAGCACGGCCAGGGCCGGCACTTCGTCCACCAGGCTGGGCACCTGCTTTTCCTCTACAGAGAACGGTCGAAGCACATCCGCTCGTACCGAGAGATCTCCTAGCGGCTCTCCGGCCTCCTCCGTCGGCGAGGTCTTCGAGACCTCCGCTCCCATTCGGGCCAGGACCTCCAGAAAACCCGCGCGACTCGGATTGAGTCCTACTCCCCGGATGGTCAGGGGGCGGCGCAGGAGCAGTCCGGCCACGACCAGGAACGCGGCGGATGAGAGGTCGCCAGGCACTTCGGCCGTGAGCGGTAGCAGGTCCCCGCCCCAGGTCGAAGCCTCGAATTGGATCCGCTCGCCCTCGCCGTCCGGCACGCTGACGATCGGGGCGCCCATGGAGCTTAGAATCCGCTCCGTGTGATCTCGGGGACGCAGGCGATCGAGGATCTCCAGGTTCGTGCGCGACCCGAGTGCGGCCAGGATCAGGGCCGCCCTCACCTGGGCTGACGAGACCCTCGGTCGGTACCGAAGGAAGCGAAGCTGGCCGCTCGCCCTACTCTCCACCCTCACCGGAAGGTGGTCCGGCTCACCGACGTAACTGATGCGTGCTCCCATCGCCTGCAAGGGATAGACGACGCGGTCCATCGGCCGCCGACTGAGCGAGACGTCCCCAACCAGCTCGGCCTCGAGTCCGAGACCGCAGAGCAGCCCGGCCAGGAGGCGCGCCGTCGTCCCGCTGTTCCCGCAGTCCAGGGGACCCGCGGGCGACTTCCAGTCCGCGGGTCCGCGGATGACGGTCCGCCCGGCACCATCTTCCTCGAACTCCGCCCCGAGCGACCGGAGACAGTCGCGGGTGCTGGCCACATCGAGAGAATCCGGGACCCCGGCCAGCCGGGACTCGCCCCTGGCGAGGGCGGCCAGGATCAGGAACCGGTGCGCAACCGACTTGTCTCCCGGAACCCGAACGTCCGTCACTGCAGCCCGTCCTCGATCGGATCATCGCCCAGCGGAACCTCGACCAGCAGCCCGTCTTCGGCCGCCGTCGCCGGGTAGACCGCCTCCGCCTCCCGCACGAGCCGGTGGGCCTGTTCCGAGTGGCGCGCACTGAAGTGTGTGAGCAGAAGCCGCCCCGCTTCCGCCGACGCTGCGACGCCCGCCGCCTCCCTCGCCGTGGAGTGCCTGGTTTCTCGGGCCCTCCCGGCCTCTTCCTCCGAAAAGGTCGCCTCGTGTATCAGTAGATCCGCGCCCCTAGCAGCGTCGGCGGAAGTCGCACAAGGACGGGTGTCGCCCGGATAGACGACCCTCCTTCCCTTCCGAGCAGGGCCGACGACCTCAGCGGCCCGGACGACCTCGCCGGTCTCGAGGGTCACGTCCTCACCCCGGTGAAGCCGTCCGAATGCCGGCCCCTCCGGCACGCCCAGCGCGCGTACGCGATCTACATCGAAGCGGCCCAATCGATCGTCCTCCACGAGGGCGAGCCCGATCGACGTAGGGCTGTGATCCACCGGGAACGCCTCGACCGCGAAGCCCGAGTACCGCACGGCCTCACCGGGGGGCAGCTCGCGAACCGCCACCGAGAATATGAGGCGATCGCCTCCGAGTTCCACCGTTTCCCTGAGATGACGGGCACTGCCCGGCCCTCCCCACACCACGAGGTCATCTTCTCTTCCTTGCAGACTCATCGTTCGCAGGAGCCCCGGAAGCCCGAGATAATGATCGGCGTGCAGGTGGGTGATGAAGATCTCGCGAACCGAGAATCCGACTCCAAACCTCATCATCTGCCTCTGGGTGCCCTCCCCACAGTCGAAGAGGAACAGCTCGCCCTCCCGCTGCACCGCGATCGCCGACACGTTGCGGCGAACGGTCGGCCGAGATGAGGAAGTACCGAGAAAGGTGAGTCGAAGCACAGTCGAAGCCCGTGTCGGGTGAAGCCGGCCCGCGAGACGCGCAAGCTACATCCCGGTCGTGGAACGTCAACCGTTCCGCGTGGACGGGCACGGAGAATGCAGTCAGGACTGCGGACCGGACGGGTGACGTGATTCCTCCGGTCACATGGTCCATATTGCGCCTTTGAGTGGCAGTACGCTCGGAAGGGACGATTCTGCTCATGTCGAACCCAGCGGGAGGATATGCTCCCCTGGCCGCCCTTCGCGGCCTGGAGAAGCAGCTGCGGCTGCTACGCAGGGAGTGGAGGGCCTTCCGCGACGACCCTTCTCGGGACGGCCTGGCAGACATGAGACGGAGGGCGGAGCGGGTGATGCGCTCGCTTGAGTCGCTCGCCGGAGAAGTGAGCGATGCCCGGCGGCTGGAAGAACACGTACTGCCGGAAGCGCTTCTACCGGACCGCCCGGCCCCTCGGATGGTGGTACGGACCAGTCGCGACCTGGACAGCCGTGTCGGCAGCGCCGCGCGCGCCTGGAAGGAAGTCGTGCATACAGGTGACGTACGAGCGCTGGACGAGCTGATCGGAACGCTCTCCGGCTCCGCCGACCAGACTGCGATCCTGCTGGCGGCGCTCGGCAGCGGGCCGGAAGCCGGCGCCGGTGGCGAGGGGGTGCAGGCGGTCGTTCACTCAAGCCCGAACGTCGAGACCCTGTCGGCCAGACTCGAAGCCATGCTGTGGAGACTCCAGGCCGACTGGAGTCTCGCGCGTCAGGCCCCCGCCGAGCATCCGCTGCGGGTGCTGCGCGAGAGCTTCCTGGCGACGGCGAGCACCGCGGCGGAGCTCCGGGATCTGCGCTCCCGGGTGGGAGAGGCGCGGTTCAAGCGCTCGCTGCGTGTCGGACGGCACTTGGGGTTGGGAGTCCATTTCCTGCCCTACAGAGACCCCTTCGCGGGGACCTACAACCGCGAGGGCTTCGACGCCCTAGCCGGTGCCGAGCTCAAGCGGTGTCGGCGATACGACCGCGGGTTCGGTCTCGTCGTACTCAGATTGTCGATCCCCGACCTGGAAGGTCTGCGGAAGGCCGTGGCCACGATCCGGGGAGAGTTGAGAGAGTACGACCTGCTCGCTCGGTACATCGACGATCTACTGGTCGTAGGTGTTCCCGAGGGCGACGCCCCGGGGACCAGGCGGGTCGCCAGCCGAATTCTGAGGAGTCTGAGGCGGCAGGGCATCGGGGGCTGGGTCGAGGGGCTGGCCTACGCCAACATGCCGGAAGACGGGTCCACGCTGGGAGGGCTGTTGGACGGGGCGAGAAACCGGCTTCAGCCGTAGCAGCTGGTCACGTCGTCTGGCCCCGCCACGGGCAGGGACTCTCCCCGGCTTCGCAGCGCCTCCTCCTCGGCAACGTCGACCTCGTCCAGCACCTCCGACTCAATCTTCTCCAGCACTTCTCGGTTCCGCGCCAGTAGATCCGGCCCGGCGGCCGCTGAGTACTCTGCTCCGTACCCCAGCGGCCGGCCCAGATGAGCCAGGTACTCCTCGAATTGTCCCACTGGATCCCTGCGTCCCCATCTCTCGAACTCGGCCGCGTCGATCATCCTTCGGGCCTCGCTCTCGTCATGCGTGGCGTGGCCTCCCATCCGAAATGTATCGGCCAAAACCATGACCGGGCCGGCTCCTTCCCTGCACGCTGTCACCGCCTGAATGGCCGCGGCGTGCACGTCGAGCACGTGGTTCCCGTCCGCGACCAGGGCGCGCATACCGTAGGCCGGTCCCCAGGCCGCGAAGTCCGCGGCCCTGTGGTGCATCCCAAACGCCGTCCCGAGCGCGACCTGGTTATTCTGAATCACGAAGACGACCGGGAGCTTGCGCACCGCGGCAAAGTTCAGCGCCTCGTGCACCTCCCCCGTCTTCGTCGAGCCATCGCCGATCCAGGTCATGGCCACCCGGTCCTCCCGCCGGCGCACGAAGGAGAGCGCGTAGCCGTTCACCACCGTCGAGACGGAGCCCACCATGCTGATCGGCGCGATGACGCCCCGGTCGGGGTCTCCTGCGTGCAGGTCACGCCCGCGAGTGGGACCGTCCGCCGTGCCGAGGTAGGCACGCAGCAGGTCCGCCACCGGCATGCCCATCTCGTGGCAGGCCCCCGCGTTCCGGATCATCGGTGCGACCACGTCGCCTCCACGGACCCGGCGCAGCGCGTGCACGGCGCCGATCGTCACCGCCTCTTCTCCGGTGCCCAGCCAGGCCTTCGAGATCACCCCACGTTTGACCCACCGTTTCAGCGCGATGTCGTGGAGTCTGAATCGGACCAGTCCCCGGTACAGATCGGTCAGGGTCTCGTCGCCGAGGCGTGCCACGATGGCGGCCCGATCGGGCTGGCGCTCGATCCTCGCCCGGAATCGATCGAGCAGCGCCGGATCCGGCTGCCAATTCACGTATTCAGGAGGATCGTAAGCTGGGTATCGCTTCACTCTGACCTTCCGTTCGCACTTCTCTCCCCGGCACGCCGTGGAGCGGAGCCACGCTCCCGGCGCAGCGGCCGAACCCCTATTATGCTATCCGAGACCCCGGGTGCCTGCCAGCGCGGCGGCCCGGCCGGCCGGCTCTCCGGACTGTTCCGGCCGAAACACGCGTCACCGCGATCCGGACGGCATGCCAGAGCCCAAAGCGCCCTACTCGACCCCCGGCTTCCGGCTCCCCGCGGGCGCCGTACGTGCAGGGATCACCGTATTCGTCGTGGCGACGCTCCTCGGGTTCGGCGCCCTTTTCCTGATCACGCAGGACCTTCGCGGCAGCATCGACGGATTCCGGAACTTCGACCTCCGGTGGGCGCTCCCGGCGCTCGCGCTCGCGTCGATGGACTGGTTCGGCAGCGGGGTGCGCATCTGGTTGTTAACACGACCGCTCGGCATCCGCCTTTCCTACCTGAAGTGTGCCCAGATCGGAGGGGTCTCTGCAGCGCTCGCGTATCTCACGCCCTCGGGAACCGGCGGAGGACCCGCCCTCCTGTATGGACTCGTCCGAAACGGGGTATCGCTGGGACGCACCGTCGCGACGAACTTCGCCAGCGTCATCGTCAACCTCACATTTCTTTCGCTGGCTGGTTTCGCAGCATGGTTCTTCGGCGCGGCGGGCGCGATCGAGGACATCCAGTTGCCGGTCGCCAACATCTCCGCTGCGACGCTGTTCGAGTGGTCTGCGCTGGGATTCGCCGGGGTCGGCACCCTGGTGATCATTCTGGCCGCGGCGCCTCGGCTGCCCCGGCTGCTCCTCTTGCGGCTGTTCGGCCGTACCCCGCGCGTACGAAGGATCTTGAAGGTGCTCCAGGAACTCCACGGGAGCCTCATCATCTACGGAAGGAAGGGCAAGCTGGCCCTCGCGCTGGCCGTGCTCTCCAACGGGCTGCAGTTCGGGTCCCGTTTCGTTCTCGGCTGGGTGATCCTCAGAGGCTTCGGCGTGGATGCCGGGTTCTGGAACGTGGTGACACTTCACATTCTGCTACAGTTTCTCCTCTACTTCATGCCTACTCCCAGCGGGAGCGGCGTAGGAGAAATGCTCGCCCCTGCCCTCATGAGCCCCTTCCTCGAGGAACGACTCCTCGTCGCGTATACCGCGGTGTGGAGGTTCTTCCTCAACTATTTGACGATCCTGCTGGGAGGCAGCCTTCTCGTCCGTTGGATCAGCGAGGACGCCGCCGGAGTATCCATGGATACGGGCACCCCAGGCTCAGACCCGGAAACCGGAGGCATGCCTTGAAACAGTGTCGGAATTGTGAAGCCATCATCCCGGACGATGCCAAGCTGTGCCCCCATTGCCGTGAAGCTCAGAAGCACGGCGAACGTCTGCCGCAGGTGCTTCTGGTGGGGGTCAGCGTGGCCACGGCGGCGGCCGTCCTGCTGGAGGGCTGCCCCGGTATCTTGCCGGGCTGAGCGGCGTCTGGCGCCCGCGAGCCGGCGTCGTCATGTTCCGGGCGAGCCTCGGAAGGGGTACCAGAGAATCCTTGCCTTACGTGAGCTGCATCATGCGAACAGCGACAAGACTGCGACTGCCAGCCCTTCTTCTTGTGGGTTCGCTCTCGGCAGCCTGTGCGGGCAGAGCTTATCTCCCGGGTGACCCTGGCGGAGCCAAGTCCGACATCAGCGGCCCCGACGCGCGAGCCACGTGGGTAGCTGATCACCCCGACGAGGATCCAGACATCCTCCAGGCCGTCACCGACGGCGTGTTCACCCCGGGAATGACGATCGAGCACCGGGACGTGATCACGAATCCCAAGAGGAAGGGGAGTACGGGAAATGGCTTCTGGCGGTCCCGGACCACGGGCGACGAGACGCGCTACCAGTGGTTCGTGTCGGGCCAGCGTGAGCCGTTCGTGGACGGTCTCGGCAGGAATGTGTGCGAGCTGGTATACGTCGGGAACAACCTCACCGACGTCCGCTACTGCTCCGGAACCGACGGAGCGCCCGTCTCCGGCTGACGCCTCCCGGACGCCAGACCGCTGGCGGCCCCACCCCTTGCGTGCGGCACCCCCCCCACAGCGATATTCCAGAAGTGTAGCGCTCGTGCAACATTCCGGGGACACCGGTATATTTGTTGGTGCGCAGGCACCAAAAGGCGAAAAGGGCGGAATCATAGGCAGAATAGCGAGCGCGCCCTCGAACGCCTCAGATACGCCGGCAGCCCGAAAGGGACAGTGCGTGACAGATGCGCAACAATCTCGCAGGCCCGGCCCAGGTCCGTCCGGCCCCCCCCATGAAGCCGACATCATGTGCAGTTTGCAACCGGATGGCACAGATCGTCAGGCTGCCGCGGCCCTTGCCTACCACCCGTGCAAACTTCCATGTGCAAGTTTCTTATACAGTTAGGTGCGCCGCCCCCCTGCCGGCGGACCACGGTACGGGGATTGCCTGTTACTGGTCGGACCGTTCTTGGCAGACCCGAGGTGAGACCGGGTCAACGGCGTGGCACGATTCGTTCGGTGGGTCGTGCCTGCGCTGAGTTCGCGGGGAGCCTTGTGATTGCCCCCGGGGGGTCAGGAAACCGATGTCACACGAGAGGAAAACAGCATGACACAGCACTTCAGGCATCTCCTTTTGGACGAGTCCGGTCAGGACCTCGCGGAGTATGCCCTGTTGCTCGTCTTGCTTACGCTCGTGGTCATCGCTGCCCTGGCGCTCCTGGGACCGACGATCGGCGGGTTCTTCAACAACGTCTCCACTAACCTCGAGAACGTCTGATCCGCGCGCGGGGCGTCCGCGCACACTATTAACGGCAGGAGGAAGAACATGCTTGCACCCTTCAAAGCCCTGTGGGCGGACGAGTCCGGTCAGGACCTCGTCGAGTACGCCTTGCTCGTGGCGCTGATCGCCATCGTCGTGATCGCCGCCCTGCGTATCCTGGGCCCGATCATCGCGACGGTGTTCAATAACATCGCGACGAACCTGCAGAACGCCGGCGCTAGCTAAACCGCCGGCTCGTCCGGGAGGGCGGCCATCTCGGCCGCCCTCCCGGACACTTACAACTGAAGTCAACCGGGGGGACCACCCGTGGATCTCAGCGCAGTCGGACTGGTCCTGACCGCCGCATTCGGTGCGGCGTTCGATGTCGGGACACGCAGAATACCGAATTTCATCACGGTCGGCGGCCTTGCCGTCGCCCTGGTGCTGCGCCTTTCCATCGGTGGCGTCGACAGCCTCGTAACCGGTCTGCTCGGCGCTCTCCTCGCGTTCCTGGTTTCCTTTCCGCTGTTCATGCTCAAGGGAATGGGCGGCGGCGACGTGAAGCTGCTAACCGCTGTGGGCGCCTTCCTCGGACCATACAGCACTTTCGTCGCCCTCCTCGCGACTGCCCTGGTGGGCGGTGTGCTCGCCGTAGTCGTTTCCCTGCAGCGCAGGCGTCTGACCGAAAGCCTCACCGGGACCTTCATGGTCATGAGGGGTCTGGCGCTGAAAGCCGTGAGCAAAGGAAAGCTGGACGCAGTTCCAACATTGGAGACTCAGAACGCAGTGACCGTTCCCTATGGCGTCGCGATAGCGGTCGGCGCCGTGATCGGTCTTCTCTGGTAGAAGCTCAAACTTGTGAGCCTGAAAACCATGTCGAGAAACAGGATAACTGGCCATGCGTAGTCGACGGTTGTTCATCGTGATGGCACTGGCTCTGCTCTCGGGACTGGCCGCTGCCTGGCTGGCGTTGAACTACCTGCGCCAGCCCGAAAGCCCGATCCGGACGGTGGAGACTTCCGAAACCGAGGTGGTGGTCGCGGCTCGCGACCTGTCCCTGGGTACCGTGCTCACGGCGGAAGATGTGAAGCTCGTCGGCTGGCCTGGCGGCCTGGTTCCGGAGGGCTACAGCTCGTCGGTCGAGGAGGTGCTCGGCCGGGGAGTGATTACCAACGTGGTTCTCAACGAGCCTTTGATCTCTAGCAAGATCGCGGTGAAGGAGGCCGGAGGAGGACTCCCCATCGTCATTCCGGAGGGAATGAGGGGCATCAGCGTTCGGGTGGACGACGTGATCAGCATCGCGGGCTTCGTCCTGCCTGGTACGCGCGTGGACGTGCTGGTCACGCTGGACGCCGGCACCCAGTCCGACAATCCGGTGACCAAGCTCATCCTGCAGAACATGGCGGTGCTTACCTCGGGACAGGTCATCGAGCAAGGTACCGATGGTGAGCCGATCCAGGTCACCGTCATCACGATGCTGGCCACTCCAGAACAGGCTGAGACGCTGGTTCTGGCGGCGACCCGTGGTCGAATTCAGCTGGCGCTGCGCAACACTCTCGACATCGACTCGGTGACGACCGAGGGCGTACGGCTCAACAGCCTCGTCCCCGCTCAGCGCCGGGTCGTACGATCCTCAGCGCCGCGACGCGCGACGCCGCCTCCGGCAACGCCCCAGCGGCAGATCGAGGTCTGGCGTGGCAACCAGGTTGAAACGGAAACTCTTGACGAGGGCGGCTCACGATGAACGCAGTCAGCAGACGGACCCGAATTCACCGCCTCTTGCGGGGGAGCGGACTGGCTCTGGTCGTTCTCGCCGGCCTCGCCCTTGCCCAGCCGGCCGAGGCCCAGGACGCCGTGGCCAGCAGCGTAACTTCGACAGGCGTGATCGACGTGGCGCTCGGCAACTCACACGTTGTATCGCATCCGGTAGTCATTCGCCGTGTGTCGATTGCCAATCCGGAGGTTGCCGACGCCGTGCCGGTATCCTCGCAGGAGATCGTGATCAACGGCAAGGCAAGCGGAACGACCACGCTTCTGCTATGGGACAACTCGGGCGGAAGGCGCATGTATCAGGTGCACGTATCTCCGGACGTGGACAGACTCCAGAAGGACCTCGCAGATCTGTTCCCCGACGACAGCATCGCGGTCGTCGCGTCCGGCGGATCGGTCATCCTCTCCGGGCGGGTGTCGCAGCAGCTGACCGCCGAGTTCGCGGTCAGCATCGCGGCGGGTTTCCTTGGCGTGACGCCCGAGGACGCCTCGCTCGTGAACCACATCAGCATCCCGGATCCGGGACAGGTGCTGCTGCAGGTACGGTTTGCGGAGGTCAGCCGGACCGCGATCGAGAAGGCGGGAATCAACTTGCTCAGGATCGGCGACGACTATTCGGCTGGTACGTCGACCGGTCGTCCGTCGCTTGGTGGTAGCCTGGCGGTCGGAGAGGGCCAGGGAGACGCGAACCAGTCGATCTCGGACGCTCTGAACATCTTCCTGATCGATCACGAGAACGGCATCGGCGCCTTCATTCAGGCCCTCAAGTCCAATGGCCTGTTCCGTAGCCTGGCCGAGCCCAATCTCCTGGCCGTGCACGGAGAGGAGGCCTCTTTCCTGGCAGGCGGAGAGTTCCCGTACCCCGTGGTGCAGGGTGGCGCCAACGTCGGCGCGGTTACGATTCAGTTTCGCGAGTATGGGATCCGGCTGAACTTCACGCCGACGATCCAGTCGAGCGGCAATATCCGGCTGCACGTGGCTCCCGAGGTTTCGACCCTGGACTTCGCGAACGGGCTCACGCTGCAGGGCTTCAACATCCCGTCGATTCTCTCCCGCAAGGCAGAGACGGAGATCGAGCTGGCGGACGGCCAGACCTTCGCGATCGCGGGTCTGATCGATAACAGCACGCTCGAGGACATCGACAAGATCCCGGTGTTGGGAGACATCCCGATCCTCGGCAGCCTGTTCCGCTCGAAGGAGCTGCGACAGAACAAGAGCGAGCTGCTCGTTCTTGTCACCCCGCGGCTCGTGCAGCCACTGGACGAGTCCCCGCCCGTTCCGACGGGTGAGCCGGATGTGTGGGACTGGGATGACTCGATGCTGGAACCGTTGCCCACGATCGACGGACAGTGATCGTGGCGGATATTCTCTCTAACCACACGAGTGGCGTGCTGACATGAACGGTACAGAGATCAAGAGCGCGGTCATCTCGACGGATGCGGACCTTCGGGACCTGCTGAGGAAGGTCATCGAGGGCGAGGCCGAAACCACCGGCCTCCGCATTGGTCTCGAGATCCCGGTACCGTTCACCGAGATCGACGACGCCCGGCTGGAGCAACTGCGGCAGCTGGACCCGGAGCTGATCTTCCTGGACCTGGACGACGACCCCGTCATGGGTCTCAAGTTCGCCCAGTTCCTGGGCGAGGGCGCTCCGGGGCGGCGAATCATCGGTGTGGGACCGACCCTAACGCCGGAGCAGCTCCTGCAAGCCATGCAGGCAGGCATCTCCGAGTACCTGCAGAAGCCGCTAACGGAGGAGGACATCGAGGAGGCCGTCGATCGGATCAGCCGGAAATTCGGACGGAAGGTGGAGGACCGCCGGCGTGACCCGGCCAAGCTTCTTGCGTTCTTCAGTCCCAAGGGCGGAACTGGATCGACGTGCGTGGCGACCAACGTCGCCGTTGCGCTGCACACGGTCACGCGGAAGAAGGTCCTTCTCGTTGATCTGGACCTGGAGCTCGGAGAAACCGCGCTCCTCCTGGGCGTCGAGCCGAGGTTCAGCTTCGTCGACCTGG
>CAJIAC010000101.1_pt1 | contig 87603 bp, 80 predicted proteins | sample 9198961 | NCBI WGS metagenome assembly CAJIAC01 (sample SAMEA7708276, study PRJEB35096) | sediment metagenome | biome: marine neritic benthic zone biome [ENVO:01000025]; feature: sediment [ENVO:00002007]; material: shallow marine sediment [ENVO:03000034] sea grass bed [ENVO_01000059] ... | reverse complement strand
CTCGAGGCCGGCGAGGACGACGTGGTTTTGAGCGAGAAGGTGACGGGTGTGCCGCTCGCGGTCCTTCGAACCCCGTATGTCGAGGCGATGGGGACGAGGGCCGGACCCCTGGCCCGGCGGCTCCTGCGCGGCCGGCGGACCAAGCACTGGATGCGGTCCTTCTATGCCATCCGCTCGGGCATTCGCCTCGCGCGAGCCAACCGGGATGAGTCCGGGCGGAGGGAGTTCTGGCAGGCCGGGAAGAGCGTGGCCGGCGTGACTTCGGTCGAGCCGGCCGGCGCGATCATCCGTCGGTTTGCGGCCGCCGCTCGTCGCTGAGCGTCTCCTCCACCGACGTTCGAAGCCTCCCCTCGGTGACGCGGTGATGCGAGGCGTCCCAGGCAGCGGTTCCACTCCGGAGCAGGATGGCCTGAGGCGACTCGTGCGGGATCCCGAGGCGCTCGGCGGCCTGGCGCGAGAGGTCACGTCGCCGGATCACGTCGATGCCGAACACGCGGAGGGCTCCTTCTTCACGTGAGTACCGTTCAACCTGCTCCAGGGCCCTGCGACTCGTACCGCACCGGCTCGAGTGTTTGAACAGCAGCGCCGCCGGCAGGCCGAGGACCTGATCGAGTTCCTCGGATGTGTCGATGAAGTGGATCCCGCCGTGCTCGGATTCCGCCCCAGCCGTCTTCTCGGTCATCATCTCTCCACTACTCGACAAGCTCGCCTCGCAGCACCGTGACGGCCGCGCCGGCCAGCAGTACCCGGTCTCCCCGCACTCCGACTCCGACGATCCCGCCCCGTTCGGAGAGCTGCCGCCCCACCAGGTCGGGCACTCCAAGACGATCGGACCACCAGGGACCGAGGCAGCAGTGAGCCGAGCCCGTGACCGGATCCTCGTTCACTCCCACCGCCGGCGCGAAGAACCGGGACACGAAGTCGATTCCGTTGGATACCAGCGCGTCCGCCGCGGCCGTTACCATCACGCCGCGAACCGGCAGGGTGCCCATCCGCTGGAAGTCGGGGGCCAACGATCTCACCGTGTCCTCGTCGGCTACCTCGATCAGGATGTCGAAGCGGTTTCGGGCCACGGCCACGGGAGAGGCACCGCCAAGAGAATCGAGGAGTCCACGCGGGGGTTCACACGGCTCCGCTCGCTCGGCAGGGAAATCCATCTCGATCCGGTCGCCGCGTCGCGTCGCCGCAAGGCGACCGCTGACCGTGTCGAACAGCGCCGCGTCGCGTGGGTCCAGGTGGCCTTCCTCCCACAGGATGTGGGCGGCCGCCAGTGTCGCGTGCCCGCACAGCTCGACCTCCACAGCTGGAGTGAACCAGCGGAGCGCATAGGCGTTGGCGGCCGGGTGCAGAAACGCAGTCTCGGACAGGTTCATCTCCCGCGCGACCTTCTGCATCCAATCCGGGTCGGCGGACTCGCCCAGCAAGCACACGGCCGCCGGGTTACCCCGAAACGGCTTGTCGGTGAACGAATCGACCTGGTACATCCTCATGACTGCCCACCTTCCGGGAACGCTCGTTCGGGATACAGACTCGCGAGTCCATCCGGGCTCGCATCGCACACGCCCCGCTCCGTAACGAGGCCTGACACCAGGCGGGCGGGAGTCACGTCGAACCCGAAGTTAGCCACCGGAGTTCCCGCGGGCGTGATCCGCACGGAGGTTTGCCCCGACCCGACCGCGAACCCCCGGACCTCCGAGACTTCCTCTCCGGCTCTTTCCTCGATGGGGATCAGGTCCGCCTCCCCTGGCCCCAGGGACCAGTCGATCGACGGTCCCGGTACGGCGGCGTAGAAGGGAACACCGCAGTCGTTCGCGGCGACCGCCTTCATGTACGTTCCGATCTTGTTGCACACGTCGCCGGCCGCGGTCGTGCGGTCGGTTCCGGTGAGGACCAGGTCCACGCGGCCCGTGCGCAGCAGGTGCCCCGACGCGTTGTCCGGGACCACGGTATGGGGCACGGACTCACCGGCCAACTCCCACGCCGTGAGAGCTGCGCCCTGGTTTCGAGGCCGGGTCTCGCTGACCCACACGTGCAGCGGGAGACCCGACCGGTGCGCCCGGTAGAGGGGTGCGAGCGCGGTTCCCCAGTCGACGGTGGCCAGCCACCCCGCGTTGCAGTGCGTGAGAATCTGCAGCGGGCGCTCCGCTGCGGATGCGCGGGCGAGCCTCCGAAGCAGAGTTTCGCCGTGCTCGCCAATGGCGCGGCACATGGCCACGTCCGCATCGGCCACAGCGGTTGCCAGCTCGAACGCCATGCGCTCCCGCTCCGACTCCTCGATGGGCGCGAGACGTTCGAGCATGTGCCGGACCGCCCAGCCCAGGTTCACGGCCGTGGGCCGAGTGCCGATCAGACGCTCGGCGGCGGCGGCGAGAGCGGCATCCGAGGGGTCGGCCCGGGCCGACAGGGCCAGCCCATACGCGGCCGTGGCGCCGATCAAAGGCGCCCCACGCACCCACATTTCCCGGATCGCCCGCTCGGCGTCTTCAAGGGATTCCAACGGCACGAAGCGCACTTCGTGCGGAAGCCGGGTCTGGTCCAGCACCTCGGGGACCGGGCGAGGATCTCCCTGGGCGGACAACCGGATGGACCGCGTCTCGCGTCCCATTACGCGCACGTCAATCCTCCCGGTTCACAGGTAGGGAGAGAAGAGCCACGCGGCACCGTCGCGCAGCTTCACCGGGAGTGAACGGCGGTCCAGCTCGTCGCGCGAGAGCGGCCGGGCGTCGTCGATCTTTGCGGTCACCAGCTCATCCAGAGCCGCCACCAGCTGCTCGTCGTAGCACTCGACGTTGAACTCGAAGTTCAGGCGCAGGCTCCTCGGGTCCCAGTTGCCCGAGCCGAACAGCGCCCAGGCCTCATCGACGAGCATCAGTTTCGTGTGGTCGAACGGGCGCGGACTAAGCCACACACGAGCGCCGTACTCCATGACCTGCGCTAGCTGCGCGCGCATGGCCCAGCCCACGATCCTCAAGTTCGACTTCTCCGGGAGTACGATGTCGAGGCGCACACCGGCCATGGCGACCACGTTCAGGGCGGTGAGCAGCGCCTGGTCCGGAAGAAAATACGGAGTGACGATTCGCACGTGCCGATGAGCCGATCGCAGGCCGGCGAGGATGGTCCAGGACAGCTTCTCGAAATCGTCGTCCGGACCGTCGCTCACGCCACGCGCGGCGGACGGGCCGACCGCCTCGAGGGGCGGGCACCAGAGCGCGCCGGGCAGCTGCTCCCCCGTGGTATGGGTCCAATCCTGTGCGAATGCGTCCACCAGGTGCGCAACGACGGGCCCCTCGAGCTTGAAGTGCAGGTCCCTCGTCGGGTAACGCGTACCCAGAGCCAGGTAGGAGCTTTCCCGGATGTTCATCCCTCCGGTGAAACCGACGCTTCCGTCGACCACCAGGATCTTGCGGTGGTTGCGCAGGTTGAGATACGGCATCCGCCACGGGACCATCCCGCCACCGAACTCGGCCACCCGGATTCCCATCCCGCGGAGCACTCCGGGAGCTCTCGGCCTGCTATAGGCGGCACCAACGCCGTCGATGAGGACCCGCACGTGGACTCCTCGATTCGCGGCCTCGGCCAGGGCGTCGGCGAACTCCCGGCCGGCACGGTCCATGTCGAAGATGTACGTAGCGAGCGCCACGGACGTCCGGGCCTCCCGGATCGCGCGGAGCATCTCGGGGTATGCAGCGTCTCCGTATTGCAACGGCTCGATCCGATTTCCCGCCAGCAGCTGGTTGCGGGTCACGCGATCGACGGAGCGAGCCAGCTCCTGCAACGACGCATCCAGGGGCGGAGCGGGAAGCGGTGGCGTCAGCGTAGCGGGAAGGCGCCGGGGCACGGGGACGCGGTCCATGCTGGCGTGAATCTCCGACCCGCGGCGCTTGATCCGATTGATACCGAACACGAGGTACAGCAAGGAGCCGACGACCGGGGCCAGCCAGGCCAGTCCGATCCAGCCCACGGCGGCCCGCACCTCCCGCTTGTGCAGCAGGATGTGCGCTGACACGAGCAGGGACAGAAGGAAGGCGAGCGTGCCCGCGATGTACGGCCAAGCGGTCTGAAGGAGTGTCACGCGCGGGCGCTCCTGGCTCTGGAATCCCCGTTGACGGCAGCACCGTGGGGCACGTTACCTTACGTGTCCGCCACCGGGCGCAAAAGGCTTCTACAGCGGTCTAAGGAGACGGATGACGAACGGGCCAGGACTGACGAGGGCCGGCAGATTCCTGCTGATCGGGGCTGCGTTCGTAGTGCTCGTCGCGGGCGTGCGGACTGCGGAGCCGATCCTCGTGCCGTTCCTGCTTGCGGTCATGCTTGCCATCATCTGCGCCACCCCGCTCAGCTGGATGCAGCGGAAGGGACTACCGACTTGGCTCTCGGTCCTGATCATCGTTCTCGCGCTGTTGTCGATCGGGACGATGACCGGCACGCTGATCGGGACCTCACTCATAGATTTCACGCGATCACTGCCCGGCTACCAGGTCAGGCTGGAACGTGAAGTCGCAGAGCTGGTGGTCTGGCTGTCGTCGCACGGGTTCGAGGTCTCGGGTCAGCTGCTCGCCGAGTCCTTCGACCCGGGCGAGATACTGAGAATCGTCGGTCGCATCTTCACCGGCGTCGGAGACGTGCTCGGGAAGATCGCGATCATCCTGATCATCACCGTCTTCATCCTGCTCGAGATCTCGGGCTTCTCGGCTAAGGTTCTTTCCGCCTTCCCGGATACCAGCCAGAACCTGATTCCCTTTGCCCAGATCAACGACGACGTCCGGCGCTATCTGGCTCTCAAGACCCTGATCAGCTTCGCCACGGGCGTTCTCGTCTCGGTCTGGCTTAGCATCATCGGGGTGGACTACGCCCTGCTCTGGGGACTCCTGGCCTTCCTGCTCAACTACATCCCCAGCATCGGGTCCTTCATCGCCGCCATTCCCGCCGTCATGCTCGCGTTCCTTCAGTTCGGCCCGGGAGACGGAACGGTGACCGCGATCGGCTACCTGGTGATCAACACGGTCATCGGCAATCTGATCGAGCCACGGGTGATGGGTGAGGGTATGGGGCTCTCCACGCTGGTCGTGTTCCTCTCCCTGATCTTCTGGGGCTGGGTGCTGGGCCCCGTGGGTATGCTACTGTCGGTGCCCCTGACGATGATCATGAAGATCATCCTCGAGGCCTCGGAAGACACGAGGTGGATCGCCATCCTTCTCGGGTCCCGTCCGCCCGATGTCGTCGTGGGAGGACCCGGCGATGAACCGACCGAATGGGTGGGATCGTGATCGACTTCGGGCCGGCCGACGGACGCGATCTCCTGGAGCTGATCCGGGCATCGGTGATCGGAGAGGACGAGGCGGTTCCGGGTCCGTTCGGGCCGCGCCGCGTTACCTACGCCGACTACACCGCGTCCGGCCGGTCGCTTTCGATCATCGAGGACTTCTTGCGAGAATCCGTGCTCCCTCTCTATGCCAACACGCACACGGAGAGTTCGGGCACGGGTCTCCAGACCACGCGGTTTCGCGAAGACGCCCGGTCCATCATCCGACGGTGCGTCGGAGCGAACGACGAGCACGCGGTGATCTTCTGCGGGACCGGCTCGACGGGCGCCATCGACCGACTCGTAGGTGTGCTCAACCTCCGGATACCGGCGGATCTCGATGACCGCTATGCACTGAGCAGACACATCCCGGAGAACGAACGTCCGGTGGTGTTCATCGGCCCTTACGAGCACCACTCCAACGAGTTGCCCTGGAGAGAGTCAATCGCCGACGTGGTGACCATCCACGAGGACCTGAGCGGTGGAATCGACCTCGAGCAGCTGGAAGCGAGGCTCCGCGAGTACTCCGATCGTCCACTGAAGATCGGCTCCTTCTCGGCCGCTTCGAACGTCACGGGTATCACTACGCCCGTCAGCGACGTATCGGTTCTCCTGCACCGGCATGGAGCGCTAGCCTTCTGGGATTTCGCGGCGGCCGCCCCATACGTGGGTATTCGAATGGGCACTCCCGGCGAGCCCGGCTACGACCCGGACGACTACAAGGACGCCGTCTTCATCTCTCCGCACAAGATGATTGGCGGGCCGGATACACCAGGCCTCCTGATCGCCCGCCGCGAGCTCTTTTCGAACAGGGTCCCCGACGTGCCGGGCGGCGGCACCGTGTCGTACGTGAACCCGGACTATCACCGGTATTTCGAAGATCCGGAGCTGAGGGAGGAAGGCGGTACGCCCCAGATCATTGGCTCGATCCGCGCCGGGCTCGTCTTCGCCCTGAAGGAGGCTGTGGGACCCGAGGCGATACGCGAGCGGGAGGAGGATTTCATTCGCCGCGCGATCGAGTCGTGGGAGGCCAATCCCGGCATCGAGATCCTGGGTGACCAATCCGTCGAGCGCCTCTCCATCGTGTCGTTTGTGGTTCGCAGTGGCGACCAGTACCTGCATCACAACTTCGTGGTTGCGCTGCTGAACGACCTGTTCGGTATCCAGTCGAGGGGCGGCTGCTCCTGCGCCGGTCCGTACGGTCACCGCCTGCTTGGGATAGACCTCGAGAAGTCATTGGAGTTCGAGCGAGAGATCAGCCGCGGCTGCGAGGGAATCAAGCCAGGCTGGGTTCGGGTCAACTTCAACTACTTCATCTCGGAGACGGTCTTCCAGTTCATCCTCGACGCCGTCCACTTCGTGGCCCGCCATGGGCAGCGACTGCTCGACCAGTACGACTTCGATCCTCACACGGGCTTGTGGACGCACGTACGCGGGCGCAGCGACCCGCCGGCGAGCCTCTGGCAGGTCCGGTTCACTCCCAATGGGATCGAGTCCCCCCAGTACCGGTATTCCGCCACCGAGGACGAGCTGCCCTCCTACCTCGCGGAGGCGGAGCGCATAGTGGAGAGGGAAGGCGCGGCGGGAAGTGAGCGAGGCAGGTGCACGAGTGTCACCACGGGCGACTTCGAACACTTGCGCTGGTTCCCCATGCCGGAGGAGCAGACGACGGCAGGATGAACTGGCCCCGCAGGTCTGCGACTCGCGCGGCTCCCGACCGTTATTCCGCCGAGGGATCGTCCGGGCTGAACTCGATGTTTCGGTGACTGCCGTCGCAGAAGGGCTTGTTCCCGGAAGCCCCGCACCGACAGAGAGCCGCCGCGGCCCCCCGCACCTCCGATCCATCTGAGCCCCGCAGTTCGAAGGGGCCCTCGAGCACCAGGGGCCCATCAGCGCGGAGCCGAATCGTGAGGTCCGGTCCGACCTCGGACTCCGGCGGCCGCACGCGAGCCGTCTCCACATCTCCCGGGTCGCGGAAGCCCTCTGAGGCGTGGGCTCCGTCACAGTACGGCTTGTTTTCGGAAGCGCCGCACCGGCAGAGAGCAGCCCTGTTTTCCCGGCAGACCTCTCGCCGCTCGGCGTCGAGGATCACCAGGCGTCCGGTCGCGAAGACCGGGCCGTCCGGTTCGACCCGGAGGGTGTTGGTCGGGGTGGACTCCTCGTCGCCCGCCCCATCGGGCCTGGAGAACGAGAGGGCGCCGGTGGGGCAGCGGCTCACGACCCGGGCCACGTCGTCCGGCGACGCTCCGTCCGGCGAAATCCACGGCCGGCGGTCCGGGTCAAAGACGGCGGGAAGTCCCTTCACGCACTCGGCGGCGTGGATACAGCGCGCTGCCTCGAAGCTGACGACGATCCCGTCCCCCTCGTACAGCCGGCTTCGACCCATGGTATTCCTCCGTTCGATTGAGTCCGAATGTTAGCGCCACCCCGTTCGTCGCAGCCACTCTTCGTACTTCTGCGCCTTGCGAATCGGGTCGGCGGGCGGGCCCTCGCCCGCAATCCGGGCTTCCAGCCGGCGGCCGGCCAAGTGTTCGGCGAGGGGAGGTAGCCCGACCTCGGCCCGGCGCTCGTCCACGGTGTCCGGGTCCCGTAGCGGCAGGCAGCGAAGGACTCCCTCTGCGTCCCAGTCCAGAATGGTGCCGTACATCTGCGCCTTACCCTCGAGCGTCAGGATCCGGTCCTCCATTCGCGCCAGCAGGTGCCGTGGCGACGAGCCGGCTTCCACGGACTCAGCCAGCAGGTCTCGGCCGTACCGCATCAGATCAGGGCGCGAAATCGAGTGCATGAGGATAGTCCAGGCGGCCTGCTGCCCGTCCGCCCCGAATCGCTCCGCTTCGGGCCATCCGTGCCGACTCAGGATGGTCCTCAGCCGGTCAGCGTGCTCCAGGTGGACTTCCTCCATCCGCCGGTCATAGGTATCGAACAGCACCCCGCGACGGACGAGATCTTCCCGGACCTCCTGATCTCGCTCCAGCATGGAGAGAAGGGTCCGCCGCGCGGCATCCGCATCGGTTTCCTCGCTGTTGCGCCTGCTGTCCCCCGCCATAGCTTCTCCTCCCATCATGCAGGAACGCCTGATCGCACTCTACCGGGAACACTTCGGACACGCACCTTCGGCCGTGTTGGCCCTGGCCGGGGACGGGTCGAACCGCGCCTATCGCCGGCTGCTGGACCCCGACAGCGCTCCCGTTATCGGAGTGATGGGGCCGGACCCAGAAGAGAATCGGGCCTTCCTGTCCTTCACACGAGCCTTCCACGGGATCGGGTTACCCGTTCCCGAGCTGATCGCAGCCGACGAAGATGGAGGCGTCTACCTCCTGGAGGATCTTGGCGACACGACGCTGTTCGATGCCGTCGACGAGGCGCGGGTTCAGGCGGGCGGCGAGTTTCCCCAGGCGATGATCCCCGTATACCGGGAGGTGATACGCTGGCTTCCCCGGTTTCAGGTCCAGGGAGGGCGGGTGGCGGACTATTCCGTGGCCTATCCGCGGGAGGCGTTCGATCGCCAATCCATTCTCTGGGATCTGAACTATTTCAAGTATCATTTCCTCAAACTGGCGCACGTTCCGTTCTCGGAGGCCCGCCTGGAGCGCGACTTCGAGACGCTGGTCGAGTTTCTCCTCCAGGCGGATCGGAGGCACTTCCTGTATCGCGATTTTCAGTCGCGAAACGTCATGCTGCAGGATGGATCTCCCCGCTTCATCGACTACCAGGGGGGGCGCCGGGGTGCGCTCGCCTACGACGTCGCGTCGCTTCTGTATGACGCCAAGGCGGATCTGCCTGCCGAGCTGCGAGCGAGCCTGCTCACGGACTACCTGGACTCGCTGGAGCGGGAAGTGTCGGTGGATCGGGACCAATTCCGGCACGAGCTCAAGGGTTACGTTCTCATCAGGATCATGCAGGCCCTCGGCGCCTACGGGTACCGGGGCTTCTTCGAGCGCAAGCCACGCTTCCTCAGAAGCGTTCCCTACGCCGCTCGAAACCTCCGCGAGCTGCTCGATGGCGGCCTGCCGGTGGTCGTTCCGGAGCTCGAGCACGTGTTCGCGCATATCGCCGACGGATGGTCCGGGCCCGACTCGCTTCCGAGCCATTCAGGTCTGACGCTGCACGTGTTCAGCTTCAGCTATCGGCGCGGCTACCCGGAGCCGGTGGACGGACACGGAGGCGGCTTCGTGTTCGACTGCCGATCGGTACCGAATCCGGGCCGCGACCCAGAGTACCGCGGCCTGACCGGCCTCGATCCATCGGTCGTGCGGTTCATCGAGCGAAACCAGGCCACCGACGCGTATTGGGCGGGCGTCCGGGACCTGGCCGAGGTCCACCTGTCCGAGTACGTGCGCAGAGGCTTCGAGAGCCTGACCGTCTCGTTCGGATGCACCGGAGGGCAGCACCGCTCGGTGTACTTCGCCGAGCGACTGGCCCGTCACGTGCGCGGCGTCTTCCCCGATGTGCGAGTGAGCGTCCATCATCGCGAGGAGCCGCACTGGCCTTCAGCGGCGAACGGCTCGTGACCGGTCGGCCCGCGGACGGAATGATCTTCGCCGCCGGTCTCGGGACTCGGCTCTTCCCCCTGACTCGGGACACCCCGAAAGCGCTGATCGAGGTCGGCGGCACGACTCTGCTCGAGCGGACGGTCGAACGCCTGGTGGATGCCGGCTGCGACCGGATCGTGGTGAACGTGCACCATCATGCCGAGCGCGTCGCGGATGCCCTCGCGACGATGAAGTGCGGCGCGGAGATCGTGCTTTCCTGGGAACGGGAGGAGCCGCTCGAAACGGGGGGCGGACTTAAACAGGCGGCTTCACTTCTCCGGGGCGACCGACCCATCCTCATCCACAACGTGGACGTCATCTCCGACCTCGATCTCGAGGCCCTCCTCATGGACCACGAGGATTCGGGAGCGATGGCCACGCTGGCCGTGAATCAGAGGCCCGCCAGCCGGCTGCTCCTGTTCGACGATCGAGGGCTGTGCGGCCGCCAGGACCGTCGCAGCGGGGTGTTCGAGTGGAGCCGGAGCCCATCGGCCGGGCACCGTTGGTGCGCCTTTACGGGCGTGCACGTGGTAGCCGCCGAAGTGCCGGGCCTCCTGCCCGAGGGGGGCGCTTTCTCGATCATCCGTTCTTACCTGCGGCTGTCCGCCGAGGGTGGTTGGATCCGCGATCGGGATGTGACCGGTGCGACATGGCTCGACGTCGGAACGCCCGAGAGGCTGGAAGAGGCCAGGAGGCGGAAGGACCTGTAGCTCCGAAGGTAGGAAACTCGGGACACGTGATGCCGGGGTCGGAAGCGACGAGACCCGACCGGAGACCGGTTCGAGCCTTTCGGCCCGCTGCGCCCCGCACCGGCCTCCGCGTCAGATCTCCAGCGTGAGCGAAGCCGGCCGGAACGCGCCGAGGCGATCGATCGCGACCTGCTTCACATCTACTTTGCCGCGCGGTCAGAAAAAGTTACACGCCAGGCCCTCCGCCCCGGTCGCGTTGACACTCCGGGACGTCCGTCCTAACTTGCGCGCCCTGAAAACACGGAAAGCGGAGCGTTTTGCTCCCACCTTTCGGCGTGTCGGAGTCACAGGACTCCACCACAGCTGCCGGGTCCACACACCTGACGCGAGCTTCGTGTTCGTCGTCGCGTGCTGCGCGCCCGGTCGGCCTTGCCGAACGGGCTTTTTTTCGTGTGCGCCAGTCCGTATGGGTCGGGCGGCTTGGCGATGGGAGGACCGCGACCCCGGAAGAGGTGAAGTGAGCCAGGAAGAGCTGCGAGTAAACGACAGGATTCGTATCAGTCCGATCCGGCTGATCGACGGCGAGGGAGAGCAGATCGGGATCATTCCCACCGACGAGGCTCGAGCCATCGCCGCGGAGCAGGGTCTGGATCTGGTCGAGGTAGCCCCAAACTCCCGCCCGCCGGTGTGCCGGATCATGGACTACGGGAAGTTCAAGTACGAGCAGGCACGGAAGGCGAGGGAGGCGAAGAAGAAGCAGCACATCATCCACGTGAAGGAAATCAAGATGCGCCCGAAGATCGAGGACCACGACTTCGGATTCAAGTTGCGGCACGCGCGGCGGTTCCTCGAGGATGGCGACAAAGTGAAGTTCACGCTCCGTTTCCGGGGTCGTGAAATGACGCATCCTGAGCTCGGTGTTCGGGTCCTGGAGCGCGTCAAGCAGGAGCTCGTCGAGCTCGGAAACGTGGAATCGGACATACGCAAGGAAGGCCGGACCATGACCATGCTCATCGGTCCCAAGGCCTAGATAGAAAGGCGGAATTCATGCCGAAGCAGAAGACGAACCGGTCGGCCGCGAAGCGGTTCCGGAAGACCGGCTCCGGGAAGTTCAGACGCAACAAGGCGTTTCACAGCCACATCCTGACGAAGAAGAGCCCCAAGCGGAAGCGGAATCTCCGCAAGAAGACGCTCGTCTCGAAGGCGGATGAGAGCAGGGTGCGGCGTCTGCTCGGAGGCTGAGCTTGAACGGATTTCGAACGCCCAGGGGCGATTCGAACGTGAGCTGTGATGCAACGGATAGAAAGTAGAGGGTATCGACATGGCGCGTGTAACCACGAGCGTCGCTCGGAATAAGCGTAAGAAGAAGGTACTGAAGCAGGCCCGCGGACAGTTCGGGGCCCGCTCCAAGCTGTATCGCACGGCGAAGAATGCTGTAGAGAGGGGCTGGGCGTACTCGTACCGTGACCGGCGCCGCCGCAAGCGGGATTTCCGCCGGCTGTGGATCGCCCGCATCAACGCGGCCAGCCGTGAGCACGACCTTTCCTACTCGCGGTTCATTTCGGGCCTCAAGAATGCCGGAGTGGACCTCGATCGCAAGGCGCTGGCCGATCTGGCGGTTCGCGAGCCGGAGGCGTTCGCCGAGCTTGCCAGACTGGCGAAAGAGCACGCGCATTGAGCTCAGGCGGGGATTCGGGAAACCTGCAGGAGACCCTCGACTCGATCCGGCTCGAGGCGTTGGAGGCGATCCAGGAGGCTGAGGACTCCGAGGAGCTGGAGAAGGCACGCGTTCGGTTCCTGGGCCGCAATGGTCTTCTGTCCCGGGCGCTCTCGGGCCTGCGGAACGTTGCGCCCGAGGAACGTCCCTCGGCCGGCAAGAAAGCCAATGAGGTCAAGCAGACCCTGGAGACCACCCTCGAGCTGCGAGTGGATGAGCTTGCTGCGCTCACGGAACCGGAGAAGGGCCCTGGCGCGGACCTGACGCTTCCGGGGAGGCAGCAGTGGCGTGGGGGCGTGCACCCGGTGACGCGCGTCATCGACGAAATCTGCGAGATCTTCAAGGAACTCGGGTTCACGCGGGCAGCGGGTCCCGAAGTGGAGACGGACTGGCACAACTTCACCGCGCTCAACATCCCGCTGGACCACCCGGCCGCGGACATGCACGACACGTTCTACCTGGACGACGGGGTGCTTCTCAGGACCCACACGTCTCCGGTGCAGGCCAGGGTGATGATGGAGTACGAGCCGCCGGTCCGGATCCTGGCCCCCGGAATGGTATTTCGGCGTGATCCCTACGACGCGTCGCATGCGCCGGCCTTCGAGCAGGTGGAGGGGCTGGCGGTGGACGAGGGTATCGACTTCATCGAATTCCGCGCCGCCATCGACTATTTCGTGCACCGGTTCTTCGGACCGGCCACGCGCACCCGGTTCCGCCCGTCGTATTTTCCCTTCACGGAACCGTCCGCCGAGGTGGACGTGAGCTGCATTATTTGTGAGGGCTCCGGCTGCGCCGTATGCAAGCGCACCGGGTGGATCGAGATCATGGGGAGCGGGATGGTCAATCCGGCCGTCTTCGAGGCGGTGGGCTACGACCCCGAGAAATACACCGGGTACGCATTCGGGATGGGGCCGGCGCGCATCGCCATGCTCCGCTACCGGATCCCCGACATCCGGCTTCTCTACGAGGCGGACGTCGGCTTCCTGGAGCAGTTCGCCTGATGGATGTGAGCGTTAGCTGGCTCCGAGCCCTTGCACCCTCGATCGAGGGATCGGCGGAACACCTCGCGTCTCTCCTGAGCTCGAGGGCCGTTCCGGTGGACCGGACGGAGACCCTCGGGGCCGAGCTCGGAGACGTCGTGGTGGCACGCGTTCTGGAGGTGGGCAAGCACCCGGATGCCGACCGGCTGTCGCTGTGTCGCGTCGATGCAGGCTCCGGAGAGCCCCTGGATGTCGTTTGCGGCGCGCCGAACGTGGTTTCCGGTGCGTTCTACCCGTTCATTCCCGCGGGCGGGACGCTCCCGGGCGGCTTCAAGATCGAGCGCCGCAAGATCAGGGGGCAGGTCAGCAACGGAATGCTGTGCTCGGAGAAGGAACTCGGATTGGGGCGAGACGCCGCCGGGATCATGCGGCTCGGCGATGACCACACGCCGGGAGAACCGTTCCCCGCGGTCATGGGCTTGCCGGACGCGCGGCTCGAGCTCGATCTCACCCCAAATCGGATCGATCTCGCGTGCCACAGGGGCGTGGCGCGGGAGCTGGCGCCTGGGGGGGAAGAGGACGTGGTCCTCCCAGCCTTCGGCGGGCCCACATGGGACCCTGCCTGGATTTCGGGAGCGACCGACGCTTCGGCAGGCGGCGTGAGGGTGACGATCGAGGATCCGGACAGGTGCTTCCGCTACCTCGCGGCGATCGTGCGAAACGTGAAGGTAGGGCCGTCTCCGGAATGGCTCCAGGCGCGTCTTCGGGCGGCTGGATCCCGGCCGATCAACAACGTGGTGGACTCCACGAACTACGTGTTGCTCGAGTTGAACCAGCCGCTGCACGCCTTCGACCTCGAGAAGGTGGGCGGAGCGGAGATACGCGTGCGCGCCGCTCGCGGTGAGGATCACACGACTCTGGACGGGGGCGAGCACCGGCTGGGACCCGAGGTGACGGTGATCGCGGATGCGGAGCGCCCAGTCGCCCTGGCCGGCGTGATGGGGGGAGCGGACTCGGAGGTCTCGGATTCGACTTCGACGCTGCTCATCGAGTGCGCCGCCTTCGATCCGCGCCACACCCGGAACACTGCGAAGGCCACGGGGCTGGCCACCGATGCGTCGTATCGCTTCGAGCGCGGAATCGACGAAGCCGGCATGGAGGCCGCTCTGCGTCGATGCGTGGAGCTGATCCTGGTCACGGCCGGCGGGTCCGCCGACGGGGAGGCGCTCCGGGTGGGCCGGTCCGCCGCGGAATCGCCGACGATCCGGCTGCGGCCGGCGCGTGTTCAGCGCGTGCTCGGAATCGAGTTGTCGCCGGGACAGATCCGGGATCTGCTGGTGCCGCTCGGTTTCGAAGTGGAGGACGGGGACGAGGAGCTGCGAGTGATCCCGCCGGGCTGGCGCCCCGACGTTCGCGCCGAGGTCGACCTCCTGGAGGAAGTGGCACGGCGGTACGGATACGAGTCGTTTCCGCACGAGCCGAGAGCCTTCCGACCCAGCAACGTGCCGGACAGCCCGGTCTGGCACCGGGCCTCCTTCGTGCGATCCGCTGTGTCCGCACTCGGCGCCTTGGAGGCGCGCAGCGCGAGCTTTGCGCCGGAGCATCACACGGCCGGACGCCCCGCGCGCCTGCTCAAGCCTCTCTCGGAAGCCGAGGCGCTGCTGCGAACGGATCTGGTGCCCGTCCTTCTTGGCCGGGTAGAGCACAACTGGGCGCGCGGTCGCCGGGACGTACGGCTCTACGAGATCGGGAACGTGTTCCAGCAGAGGGACGCGGACCTGCAGGCGAGTGACGCGGACCTTCCGGTGGTGGAGGAGACCCGGGTGGCCTTTTCGATCACCGGCGTGCGGGAACCCCCGCACTGGTCCAGCTCCGGCGAGGACATCGATCTCTGGGACCTTAAGGGGTGGCTGGAGACCCTGACAACCGCCCTGGGGCTGGGAGAAATCCGGCCGGGCGAGCCAGATGCTGCCGATAGCGGGCTGCCCTTCGGCTGCTCGCGGTGGCTCGGAGGCGAGTCGTTCTGCATCTTTGACGAGGAAGGGCTTGTCGGGGTCGCGGGAAGGGTGCGTGACGAGGCCGTCGACGCGCCGGTGTGGGCGGCCCCCGTCTATGCCGCCGAGTTCAGGCTCGACTCGGTCTCGCTCGGGGCGGAGGCTGCGTACGAGGCGCTCCCGACGTACCCTGCGGTGTCGCGAGACCTGGCGTTCGTTCTGGACTGCTCCGTGTCCGCTGCGAGCGTTGCGGAGACGATTCGGTCCACGGCGCCAGAGACGCTGGAGTCGCTCTCGCTATTCGACGTGTACGAGGGAGACGAGCTTGGAGAGGGGCTTTGGAGCCTGGCGTGGCGCCTCGTGTTTAGGGCCGCCGACCGCACGCTGAGGGACGAAGAGGTGGAGGAGGGACTGCGCTTGATCACAGCCAATCTGGAGAAACGGTTCGATGCCAGAATCCGCTCCTCGTGATTCCGCCGCAATCGAGCGGGAGCTAGGCGTCCTCGAGGAGGGCGTAGACAGACTCGTGCGCGAGTTGCAGGAGTATCGCAGCCGCGCTTCCGCGGCGGAGGGAGAGCACGCGCGCCTGACGGGTCTGTTGGCCCGGTCGGGCGTGGATGTCTCGGATCCAGCTTCGCTCGAGCGCCGTCTGCAGGAGCTGACGGAGGAGAACTTCCGCCTCAAAGAGGTTCTCCGGGAGGCGCGCACGCGGGCGAAACGCATTCGAGGCCGGTTGATTGTGATGGAAGACGAGTCTGCGGGCTGAGGAGCTAGGCGATGAGCGACGGAGGCGACAAGGCCACGGTACGGGTGACGATCTTCGGCGAAGAATACGCGATCCGTACGGACGCTCCCGAAGAGTACACGCTGGAGTGTGCCCGTTACGTTGACGATGCCCTGCAACAGGCGCATGTCAGGGGGCAGGTAGCCGAGCCGCACCGGGCGGCGGTGCTGGCGGCCCTCCAGATCACGGACGAGCTCTTTCGGACCCGCCGTGACCAGGCGAAGCATGCCGATGACGTCCTGGAGCGCGTGACCGCTCTGAGAGAACGTGTGAGAGCGGTGGCGGATGCGGACGACGGCGGCTTGCGGACGGGGGATTGACCGGACAACTTGGTTTACAGCACCGAGGTGAATCGCTAACGGTCAAGTGGACGGATAGATCGCACGGCTCGCGCGACAGAGATTGCGCTCACTAAGCCGTGCATCGGGCCGGCGGGGCCTCGGAGAGGCCGCCGGCCCTTTTCTATGGGGGGTGGTGCAAAGCGCGCTCACCGCGCTTCCTTGAAGATAGATGGAGTCAGCGATGGAGAACCTCATAACTGTCGCCGCGGCCGTCGTCGCACTGGTCGTGGGACTGCTGGCGGGCCGGGCCCTCGAAGTCAGAAAGCTCAAGGCGGCTCGGCGGACTGCTGAGGACGAAGCGGTAGGCATTCTGGGCGCGGCCCGGACCGAGGCCGACAACCTGAAGAGAGCCGCCGAGCTCGAAGGCAAGGAAGAAGGCTACCGCCTGAAGCAGGAGCTGCTCGAAGAGGCTGAGCAGCGTCGCGTCGAGCAGGACAAGACCGAGAAGCGACTGAGCGAGAGGGAAGAGGGTCTCGAGCGCAAGCTCGATGTCCTCGACCAGCGCCAGGAGCGAGTCGCCAAGAGGGAGGAAGAGGTAGGGCAGCGCCGCGAGGCTTTGAAGACGTCAGAGGAGAAGCTCAAGGCGGATCGCAAAGAGCTCGTGGGGCGACTCGAGAAGATCGCCGGCCTCACTGCCAGGGAGGCCCGCGACGAGCTCATTTCGCGAATAGAGGACGAGGCGAAGGCCGAGGCCTCCAGGACCGTCCGTGACATCCGCGATCGAGCTCGGCGGGAGGCCGAGCGCGAGGCCCGCAAGATCATCGCCATGTCGGTCCAGCGACTCGCCGTCGACCATTCCTCCGAGATCACCGTATCCGTGGTGCCCCTTCCGAGCGACGACATGAAGGGCCGCATCATCGGTCGTGAAGGTCGAAACATCAGGTCATTCGAGGCGGCCACCGGCGTGGATGTAGTGGTGGACGACACCCCGGAAGCCGTCATTCTCTCGAGCTTCGATCCCATACGACGCGAAGTCGCTCGCATCGCGATGGAGCGACTTGTCGCGGATGGACGAATTCACCCCGGCCGCATCGAGGAGGTCGTCGAGAAGGCGGGTGAGGACGTCAAGGGAGAGATGCTCGAAGCGGCCGAGGAAACGCTCTACGAGCTCGGCATCCACGACCTGCCGGACTCGCTGATCGACGTGCTCGGCAATCTGAAGTTCCGGACCAGCTACGGTCAGAACCAGCTCATGCACGCGAAGGAGGTCGCCCTTCTATCGGGCAACATGGCAGCCGAGCTGGGAGTGGACGTGGAGATGTGCAAGCGCATGGCTCTCCTGCACGACATCGGGAAGGGCCTCACACACATGCAGGAAGGCAGCCACGTCGAGATCGGCTACGAGCTGTGCAAGCGGGCGGGCGAAAGCGACCAGGTCCTCAACGCCATCAAGGCGCATCACGGCGAGGAGCCCGCACGGTATCCCGAGACGTTCCTGGTCACGGCGGCGGACGCCATCTCGGGTGCCCGTCCCGGCGCACGGCGGGAGTCTTTCGAGCACTATGTGAAGAGGCTGGAGAAGCTGGAGGAGATCGCCCGCTCCTACACGGGCGTGAGCAAGGTGTACGCGATCCAGGCGGGCCGGGAGATCCGCATCATGGTCATGCCGGAGAAAGTGACGGACGAGGAAATGGCGGCGCTGAGCGAGAAGACGGCAAGCCGCATCGAGGAGGAGCTCCAGTACCCGGGGCAGATCAAGGTCGTCGTGGTCCGGGAGACCCGGGCCGTCAACTTCGCCAGGTAGGGCCGGCCACGCCGGCCGGACGGCGTAGATCCAGGAGAAGACATGTCCGCGCAGATCATAGATGGCAAGGTGATTTCACAGGCGGTCCGGGACGAGGTCGCCCGGGAGGTCGAGGAGCTGAAGGCGTCCGGCGTGGAGCCGTGCCTGGCCGTGATGCTGGTTGGGGAGAACCCGGCGTCGAAGGTCTACGTGGGCATGAAGGAGAAGAAGTGCGCCGAGGTGGGCATCAAGGCGGTGGACCAGCGTCTCCCGGCGGAGACTTCGCAGGAGGAGATCCTGGCCATCCTGGACTCGTGGAACGAGGACCCATCGGTGCACGGGATCCTGGTCCAGCTGCCCCTGCCGGACCACGTCGACGAGAAGACCGTGATGGAGCGGATCCGTCCGGACAAGGACGCGGACGGCTTCCATCCGGTCAACGTGGGACGACTGGCCAGCGGCGATCCGGATGCGTTCCGCCCGTGCACGCCGGCCGGAATCCAGGTGATGCTGCAGCACATTGGATACGACCCCGCCGGCAAGCACGCTGTGATCGTAGGACGGTCCAACATCGTGGGCCGCCCGATGGCGGCGATTCTGTCGCAGAAGGCGCCCTGGGCCAACGCGACCGTCACCATGGCCCACAGCCGCTCCGAGGATCTGGGAGCCATCACCAGGTCCGCAGACCTGCTCATCGTGGCGGTCGGCTGGCCCAACGCCGTCACCGGTGACATGGTGTCGGAGGGCACCGTGGTCGTCGACGTCGGAGTCAATCGGGTGGATGACGACACCCGGGAGCGCGGCTACCGTCTCGTCGGAGACGTGGCCTTCGACGAAGTGGCGAAGAAGGCTTCATGGATCACTCCCGTTCCCGGTGGAGTGGGGCCGATGACCATCGCCATGTTACTGAAGAACACGGTGGTCGCCGCACGGCGCCTCTCCGGCCTCACCTGAGGCTCACCGAATTCGACGCGGAGGGGCAGGTGGCTGACCCGGGCCGGACGGCGGCCACGGCGGTGCCCGTCTCGGAGGTCAACGAAGCCGTCCGGCAGGTTCTGGAGTCCAGCTTCGAGCCTCTGTGGGTCCGAGGAGAGGTCGGCCGCTGGCGACGGCACGGCTCCGGCCACTGCTACTTCACGCTTCGGGATCAGGACGCGCAGGTCGATTGCGTGATGTTCCGGTCCGATGCCCGGAGCCTTCCGACCGACCCGGACGACGGCATGGAGGTGTGCGTCTTCGGGCGGATCACTCTCTATCCGGCCGGCGGACGATTCCAGCTGGTCGTCCGGGCCCTCGAGGCCGCCGGCGACGGACTGTGGCGGCTGGCGTTTGAGCGCCTTCGATCGACCCTGGCGGCCGAGGGACTGCTGGACGCCGCGCGCAAGAGAGACCTCCCCCCGGTACCGCGGCGGGTCGGCGTGGTGACGTCCCGCTCCGGAGCGGCCCTGCGCGACGTGGTAGCGGTCATCCGGAGGCGGGCCCCGTGGATTCAGATTCTTGTCTCGGACACGCGGGTCCAGGGCCGCGAGGCGGCGCCGGAAATCGTACGTGCCCTGGACAGGGTGGCCCGGGAGGGCACATGTGATGTCGTCATCGTCACCCGGGGCGGTGGATCCGTCGAGGACCTCTGGGCCTTCAATGAGGAATCGGTGGCGAGGGCCATCGCCGAGAGCCCGATTCCCGTCGTCTCTGCGGTGGGGCACGAGATCGACTTCACCATTTCCGACCTGGTGGCCGATCACCGGGCGGCCACTCCCTCGGCCGCGGCGGAAGCAGTGGCTCCGGAACAGAGGGTCCTCGTGGCCGGCCTCTCGCGCCTGCGAGACGACCTGGCGCTGGCGCTCCAGGCCGTGGTGACTCGGGGTCGGGAGCGGATGGTGGGCGAGGGGGCTCGACTGGTCGCATCGGCGAGACAGACGCTCGAGCGCGGAGGCCACAGGTTGTCCGTAGGATCGGCCCGGCTGAATGCCCTCAGTCCGCTCGCCGTTCTCGGCCGCGGCTATTCGATCGCGACCGCGAGTGATGGGACGATCCTGCGGCGCGGCGCGGAATTCGGCGAACACCCGGAGTTCGATCTCCGCGTGCTCGACGCGCACGTGGCTTGCACGGTACGAGACGTGCGCCCACTCGACGAGGGAGCGGACGAGGGATGACCGGATCGGAGACTGGTTTCGAGCAGTTGCTGGCCGAACTCGAGGAGATCTCGGACTCGCTGGAGCGAGGGGACCTCCCGCTGGACGATGCGCTCGGCCGCTTCGAGCTCGGGATCGAGAGGCTGAGGGCCGCGGCCGCTCTGCTCGACGCGGCGCACGGACGGGTGGAGGAGCTGGTGGAGGGGGCGGCAGGGCTGATGATTCAGCCCCTCGAAACCGCCGAGGCAGACGAGGGGGACTCGGGTGGGCTGGCGACCGGCTGAGCCAGCCGGCGATCCGGGCGCGGACACGTCCCGCTCGAGCGAGCGCCTCGAGGAAATGCGGGCCGTTCTGGATGACGCACTCGAGGCGTTCCTGGCCGCCGAGCTCGGAGGGTTGGAGCCGGACGTCGCGGACGCCGTTCGGTATGCGGTGCTGAGTCCGGGCAAGAGAGTCAGGCCTCTTCTGCTGATGGCCTCCTACGAGGCCACCGCGGGAGTCGATCCCCGGATCGCACACCTGGCACTCAGCGTGGAACTGGTGCACGCCTATTCGCTGGTCCACGACGACCTGCCCTGCATGGATGACGATGTCTTGAGGCGGGGACGTCCCACTGTCCACGTCCGCTTCGGGACCCCGGTCGCAGTGCTCGCAGGTGCCGCCCTGATGCCGCTGGCCGTGCGAGCCATCCTCCGCGGGGGATCGCTTCTTCAGCTGGACGCGATGAGCGTGGATCGCCTGGTCGCCACGCTGGCCCGCGCTTCCGGTGCGTCGGGCATGGTGGGTGGGCAGCTGCTGGACCTGCGCGCGGAGGGTCAGGCCATATCGGTCGACGACCTGGAGGAGATCCACTCCGGAAAGACGGCGCGACTCATCGCGGCGTCGACCGTGATGGGAGGCATCGCGGCGGGCGCCTCGCAGCCGACTCTCGAGGCGCTGCGTCGATTCGGGATGGACCTCGGACTGGCCTTCCAGGCCGTAGACGATATTCTGGATCTTCGGGGCACGTCGGGCGAGCTCGGCAAGGAGAGCGGTCGCGATCGCGCGCTGGGCAAGGCCACGTACCCGGCGCTCTTCGGGCTGGAGGAGACGGAGAAGATCAGCCGGGCGTTCGCCAACGCGGCCATCGCGGAGCTGGAGCTGCTGGAGCGACCGGAGGGTCTTACGGCCATCGCCTCGTACGTTATCGAGAGGACGCACTGAAATGCGACTGGGAGTGCTGTCACAGCCACACCATCCGGCGTTGCGCGACATCATGGGGAGGCTGCGGGCGTCCGCGGCCGAGGTCGATGCGGATCTCGTCCTGAGCTCCGAGCTCATGGACGTAGCGGGAGGCGATGGACCCGCTCTCGAGGACGACCTCGGCGATGTGGACTTCCTCCTTACGCTGGGAGGCGATGGAACGCTGCTCAGGGGGGCTCGCATGGCGGGGCCCCGTGAGGTCCCCGTGGTGGGGTGCAATCTGGGCAAGCTGGGCTTCCTCACGACCGCGCCCGTCGACGGCCTCGAGGACCTGCTGCATCGCCTGCGCGACGGCCGCTACGAGGAGGAACGGCGGCTCGCCCTGGACGTGGGAATCCACCCCGCGGACGGACCGAGTCCGGGCCGCCCCGCCCCGCCCACCGAGACGTTCTACGCCCTGAACGACGCGGTCGTGCACAAGGGAGGCTTCGCCCGCCTGATCTCGATGCGCGTGTGGGTGAATGAGGAGGAGGTGGGTCAGTACAGCGCCGACGGGATCGTCGTGGCGACCGCCACGGGCTCGACGGCTTACAGCCTGTCGGCCGGCGGCCCGATCCTCGTTCCATCGCTGGATGCGCTGGTCGCAAGCCCTATCTGTCCCCATTCGATGGCGATCCGTCCAGTGGTGGTTCCATCCGACGCCACGATCAGCGTGGAGATTCTCAGCCCCCTGGACCGGATGTTGGTTACCGTGGACGGCCAGAGTGGCGGCCACCTGGGCGAAGGCGGTCGGGTCACGGTGAAGAAGTCCCCACACCCGGTGCGCCTGATCCGCCTGCCGGATCAGAACTTCTTCTCGGTCCTGCGCCAGAAGATGCGCTGGGGTGACGTGCGCCCCGACGCCGACTGACTTCCCGTGCTCACTGAACTGCGCGTACGCAACTACGCCGTAATAGACGACTTGCGTCTTGAGTTATCTCCGGGTCTCAATGTGCTTACGGGAGAGACGGGAGCCGGCAAGTCGCTCATCGTCGGCGCCCTGTCGCTTCTCCTCGGAGAGCGGGCTTCCGAGGAGGTCGTACGGGCCGGAGAAGACCGGGCCCTGGTCGAGGGGGTGTTCGACAGCCGCCACGTCCCCGAACTGGTCCGCGAGTGCGAAGCGCAGGGGATCGCGGTCGACGACGGTTGGCTGATCCTGCGCCGGGAAGTCGTGCGGGCCGGCCGCAATCGGGCCTGGGTGAACGGTTCGCCCGCGACGGCAGCGTTGATCCGCAGCCTCGGACAGGGCCTGGTGGACCTGCATGGCCAGCACGAGCACCAGGCGCTGCTCCGGCGGGAGGCGCAGAGGGACATCCTCGACGCGTACGCCGGGGCCGGGGAAGAGGTCCTTGCGGTGGCCGAAGGGCACGCGCGGCTGGTGGCCGTCACCCGCCGCATCGACCGGACGCGATCCGAGGCCGCCGCCACCCGGGAACGGTCCGACTACCTCGACTATCTGGCGAGCGAGATCGAGGGCGCTGCCCTGGTGGAGGGAGAGGACGAGGCGGCCGCGCTCGAGGTCCGGCGCCTGGAGCACTCCGAGGAGCTTCTGGATCTGTCTTCGGCCCTGCATGGGGCGGTGTACGGCGATGACGGCTCCGCGGTGGATGCGTTGGGGGAGTTATCGCGCAAGATGGAGGACCTGGTTCGTATCGATCCGGGTGCCGAGGAGCTCGCACGGCTGTTCGGCGAGGCCCGTACCACGCTGGACGAGCTCGGTAGGCGTCTCTCGGCCTACCACAACGCCGTGGAGCACGATCCGCAGCGCCTTGCCGAGCTGCGGCAACGCCTCGACCTGATCCACCGCCTGAAGAGAAAGTACGGAGGCACGATCGAGGCCGTGCTGGAGGCGGGCCGCTCAGCCCGGGCGGAGCTAGAGCTCGCGGACCGTAGCGCGCTCGACCTGGAGGCCCTCGCGGGGGAGAGAGAGGCGGCCGGGGCCGATCTCGAGGTTGCGGCCGGCAAGCTCACGGTCTCCAGGAAGAGTGCCGCCGCGAAGCTGCAGGATGAGGTCACGCGGCTGCTTCCCGACCTTGGAATGGAGGGAGGGCAGTTTGATATCCAGCTGCGGGCGCTGGACGAGGCAGGCCCGAGCGGATTCGAGTCAGTCGAGTTTCTGGCCAGCCTCAACCCCGGCTTCGATCCGGCACCGCTGTCTCGCATCGCGTCAGGAGGCGAGATGAGCCGGGTAATGCTTGCCCTTAAGACGGCTCTGGCGGAAGTGGACCGGATCCCCAGCCTGGTGTTCGATGAGATCGATTCCGGTATCGGAGGACGGGTGGCGCACCAGGTCGCGGAGCAGCTGGCGCGTGTCGCCGGCAATCACCAGGTATTCGCGGTCACGCATCTGCCCCAGATCGCCTCCAAGGCCTCCGTGCACCTGTATGTCGAGAAGGTGCAGGAGGAAGGCATGGCGACGGCCCGGGTGCGGGCGCTGACCGGAGATGACCGGGTGGAGGAGCTGGCCCGGATGCTCGGAGGCGATCCCGGTCGCGAGACCTCGCGGAAGCACGCGGCCGAGCTGCTCTCAGAATAGCTGGATCGGGATCCTCGCAGAGACCGTGACCGCTCCGGCGCTCGGAGTCTGACCGCCCGAACCTCCGATCGCGGTCTGCCACAGGAACGCCAGATCGATCGGCATTCCGGCCCTTCCGGCGGCAAACAGCCGCGTTGTCCGGTAATAGGCTCCGATCCCCAGGGCGTGGACGGTCTGCGACGTCTCGAGCGTGAGAGGAAACGCGTCCACCCCCCCTCCAACCGTCTCATAGACGTCGTCGCCCTTGCTCCAGTACGTGTACTCCACGGCGAGCGACATGGCCTCGGTCAGCGCGAACCGCGGTGACAACACGATCTCCACGAAGTCGCCGAGGTCTCGTGACACCGTGGCTTTCTGGGAGGCGTACGCGTACGGTTGCCCCGGCGCAGCTACGCGCCGGACCAGCTCGTCCTGCAGCTGGATCCCGTAGGTGGCCCCGGCCACGACCCGGAATTTCTGCCCGAACGCCAGGTCCTGGTACAGCTCGAGCTCGATGTCCGCCTGTCCGGTTCCGATCGGTTGCTGAAGGAAGACGTCCGGATCCAGGTACGGATCCTCATCCGGATCCGAGAGCGGGAATCGGTACCGGGCCCCCACGGTAGTGCGATACCGGATGCCGGGGCGGTCGATCGGCTCGGCCTCCTCGCTCTCGTCCGCTGGAGAAGGGGCGGGCGCGACGGCCGGCTGCCCGGCAGGATCCGCGGCTCCCTCGCCCTCATCTGCAGCCGGTTCGACTTCCGCAGCCTCCTGATCGGCGGGCGGGAGGGCCTGCGGCGGCAGGGGGGTTGCCTCGGTCCCGGCCTCCTCCGGCGCTTCCGGGCGCTCCGGCCACCCGAAGTTGTCCAGCAGCTTGAACCGGGCGCCGACCTCGATTTCGGAGAAGGCCCAGCCGCGGGTCACCTTCCCCAGGGGCTGGCCCAGCACCGGATCCCGTGAGAAATACGCGTTGAGGTCGTCGCGCGTGGCGGACTCCGGGAGAGCGAACGCCGGGAGGGCGATCCCAAACGACTGGAAGCCGGTTTCGAAGCCGCCGTAATAGCCGGTGATCTCCTGTCCCGCCGTGCTCCCGGACGTGAAGAGATACTGCTGGCCCGAGATCCGCGTGCTCAGCGCGCTCTGGAAGATCTCCGTATCGGACAGGAGCTGAGCCGCTGCCGCCGAGTCCGCCGGTGTCAACGTTCCGCCGTCCACGAGGGCCTGGAGCTGTGCTTGTGCCGCGTCGAGACCCGTGAAGAACGCGGTCGGATCGGCCAGGGCCGTCTCGGCCCGCAGCACGTCCGCCGAGGTGGAGTCGAACACGAAGCCCGTCTCCACTTCCGTCTTCACCAGCGGGGCGAACACCTCGATGGCGGCGAATCCGCCCAGGCCGAACTGGAAAGCCAGTGGAATGCGCCGCACGAACACGTCGATCGACCCGAAGTCCAGGTCTCCGAGGTTGAGCTCGTTCCCGGTCAGGGGAGTGAAACCGAGCGCGTTCGCGTCCTGGTTGACCACCGCCAGCATGGGGTCGAGGCCGGGAAACAGGCGGGCGGCGACGCTTCCGTCGTAATCCGCGAACAGGGGCTCGCGGCTTCCGTCGGCCGTCTCGAGGCTGTTCTCCGCGAATTGCTCGTTCCACGAGTAGAACTCGGGCGCCAGTTCGATCCAGAGTGAGCCCGCCCGCGGGATGCGGGCATCCCGGTCGCGGACCTGGCCCTGAGCGGGTCCGGGCAGCACCAGGAGACACGAGGCCAGGGCGACGGCCAGGCCCACCAGTCGAAATCGAGTAGACGGAGCCGCGCTCCGTGACATGACGTTCTCCGGTTTCGTGAAACCGCTCCGCCAGGGCGGCCGGCGAGGCACGGAGTATAGGTGCCCGCCGCGCCGCGGCACAAGCGATCCCCGACTCTGGCCACCGACCGGGGAAGCCGCTACTTTCTGCGCCCCGGAAGCTCTGCGGCTTCCGGTATGGCGTCGTGGCCGAGTGGCTAGGCAGGGGCCTGCAAAGCCCCCTACTCCGGTTCGAATCCGGACGACGCCTCTGCTCCCGGCTTGGTATCGGGGCGACTTCACCACAGACTACGCGATGTCGGGGGCCCGCCGACGGGGACCCGCCGACCGTCCGAAGCAGGGAGGTGCGGTGAGCGAGTCAGCCCGTGGCGTGTTCACCGTGGACCGGATCCTCCTGGTCCTCCTCCTGTTCGTCCCGGCGGCCCTGCTCATGGAGCTCGCCTTCGGCATTCACGGGACGCCCGTATTCATCGCCAGCTCGGTGGCCATCATCCCGCTGGCCGGGTACATGGGCCGGGCCACCGAACGCCTGGCCGAGCATCTCGGAGCCGGCTGGGGCGGATTCCTCAACGCCACCTTCGGAAACGCGGCGGAGCTGATCATCGCCATCATGGCGCTTCGCGCGGGCCTCATGGACGTGGTGAAGGCCTCGCTCACCGGCTCGATCATCGGGAACGTGCTGCTGGTGCTCGGACTGAGCATCCTCGTGGGGGGGCTCAAGTTCCCTCCAATCCAGAAGTTCAACCGGACGGCAGCCAGCATGGGCGCCACCATGCTGCTCCTGGCCACGGTCGGGCTCGTGTTGCCAGCGATCTTCCACCAGGTCGTCGGAAACGACTCGGTCCGGCTCGAGCGTGGGCTCAGTCTGGACATCTCGATCGTGTTGATGGTGACCTACGTGCTCGGACTCGTCTTCAGCTTTCGCACCCACTCACACCTCTATCTCGGCACCGGCGCGGCCATGAATCACGCGCCGGCAGAAGAGGATGCACCCGCGCATGGCAGAGCTGGGCGGGCCCTCGGGCTTCTACTGCTGTCTGCCGCCGCGGTCGGCGTGATGTCGGAGCTTATGGTGGGAGCGCTCGAGGAAGCCGCGCACGACCTGGGCATGAACCAGGTATTCGTCGGCGTGATCCTGGTGGCGCTGGTGGGCAACGCCGCCGAGCACTCCACGGCCGTGCTCATGGCCGCGAAGAACAAGATGGACCTGTCCGTGAACATCGCCGTGGGATCCTCCATTCAGATCGCGATGTTCGTGGCGCCGCTGCTCGTGTTCCTGAGCTACGCGATCGGCCCTGCGCCGATGGACCTGCATTTCACTGGCCTCGAAGTCGTGGCGGTGGTGCTTTCCACCGGGGTCATGGCTCTCGTTTCGCTTGACGGCGAGTCGCACTGGATGGAGGGCGTCCAGCTCCTGGCCGTGTACGTCATGCTCGGGCTGGCCTTCTTCTTCCTCCCGGTTTGATCGGGGGGCAGCTTCGCTCCGGGCAACCCCGGCCGTAGGGGTCGAGTCTAACTGAGCGAGCGGCGGCGCCCTCACCCAGCATCGCCGAAGGGCCGGGTGTTGTCATATTGATGTGCTCGTGGGCACTCATTTCAGAAGATTCTGCGTCCCCGGGTGTATTTCGTAAGACAGACTAGAACTCCGAACCGGGAAGCGTTTCCATGAAGTCGCGCTACCTCGTCACGATCATCGTATTCATCGTCGCGGCCGCCGCCCTCGGCGGGATCTACCTGCGGCTCCAGGAGAACAGCGAAGACTCCTCCGAGAGCTCCGAGGAGAGCGCCACGGTGGACTCGGCTAGGGCCGCGGCACAGAGCACGGCCGCGGCGTCGGCGTTCGCCACCGGTGTGGCCGTCCCGGTAGAGGGGGCCGAGGTGCAGCGGGGGACGTTCGTCCTCTGGGTCAGCGCCGAGGGCCAGGCCACTGCCATGCGAAGAGCGCCGCTGCAAGCGCAGGTCGGCGGCTCCGTGATCGAGGTCCCGGTACGGGAGGGCGCGTGGGTGTCGGCCGGCGACGTAATCGCCAGAATCGACCCGGTGGAGTACGAGATCAGCCGCAAGGAGGCGCAGGGGGCGCTCGACCAGGCGGAGGCATCCTATCAGGATCTCACCCTCGGGGACGAGACGATCGAGGATCCCGAGGTGCTTGCCGTACGGCAGGGCCAGGCTCGAATTCGGAGCGGGCTCGCCGGCGCCGAAGCCCGCCTCGAGCAGGCCGAGTACAACCTCGAGAAGACGGTCATCAGGGCGCCGTACTCGGGCCGCGTCGCCAACTTGGTGGTGGACGTGGGCACGCGCCTCGGCGTGAACGATTCCGTGGCCACGGTCGTGGACCTTTCCAGCGTCGAAGTGGACGTTCAGGTGCTGGAGAGCGAGATCGCGGCGCTCGAGGTAGGTCGGGACGCGACGGTAAGCTTCACGGCCTTCCCGGGGGAGGAGTTCCAGGCGGTCGTGGTGACGGTGAACCCGGTCGTGGATCCGGTCAGCCACGTGGGACGGGCGACCGTCCGGCTCCGGAACCCGGGTGCCCGGATCCTCCCGGGTATGCACGCTAACGTTCGCGTGGCGGGGCGACTGTTCGAGGATCGAGTCTCGGTTCCGAAGGAAGCGATCGTGGAGCGCAGCCGGCGGGAGGTGGTATTCGTGTTCGAGCCGGAGGAAGAGGGGGCGAACACCGGTCGCGCCAAGTGGCGCTACGTGACGACCGGCCTGGAAAACGAGGACGCCATAGAGGTCGTGCCCTCGGAGGATACGGACGAGCTCTTCGAGGGAGAGATCGTCCTCGTCGGGGGCCACACTACGCTCACCCATGACGCCATGGTGCGGCTCGCGGAGACGGGAGGCAGCGGGGGAGGGGCGCCATGAGCTCGCCTCGCGTCCGGGCTCTCCTGTTAGCGCTGGCCGCGCTGGGAGCCGCGGGCCTCGCGGGTCCGCCCTCCGGCCGCGCCCAGCAGGTCACCACGCTCGAGGAGGCGCTGCGCACGGCGCTCACCCTGAATCCCAACGTCGAGTCGTCTTCCGCTGCGGTTGCCGCGGCGACGTCTTCCCGCTGGGCGGACTGGGGCGCGTTCCTGCCGACGATCGATCTTCGCGGCTCGCTGTCGCAGACCGATTTCACGACGGTGACCTTCGTGGATCCCACCGGCGTCTCCCAGGAGCTGGAGGATCCGATCACCGCGACGCGGAAGAACAGCGCCGGCTCGCTCTCCTTCGGGCTCGCGCTGCTCAACCCGGAGCGGATCGCGAACGTGAAGGCCGGGAGCGCCAGGGAGGATGCGGCGCAGTTCCGGCTCACGGCCACCGAGCGCGTGGTGATCCGGGATGTCAAACGGTCGTACTTCGAGGCGCTGAAGCAGAACCAGCTCCTCGAGGTGTCCCGCCGGCAGCTCGAGGCGAGGCGCCAGGACTTCTCCGTGACCGAACAGAGATATCGGATCGCGGCTGCGTCTCGCAGCGACCTGCTCGGGGCCGAGATCGACCTCAGCGACGCCGAGCTGCGCGTGCTGGACTCGGAGGACGCGCTCTCACGGGCTCTTCGGCAGCTCCAGGTCACGCTCGGCGTACCTGTCACGAACACCGATCCGGGAGCCGTGGAACTGGTGGACGTGGACCGGGTGCCGGACGCGAGACCCCTCGACGCGGAGGTCCTGGTGTCCAACGCTCTGCGCGCCAACCCCAACCTCCTCGCGCTCCGGATGGACCGGGAAGCGGCGGGAGAAGACCTGTGGTCGGCCAAGGCGTCCTATCTTCCGAGGATCGACATCGGGTACACGCTGGGTCGGAGCAAGGACCTGGGAAGGGACGAGAGCCTCTTCGACTTCAGCCCCGCCAACACCTCGGACGGTTTCGTGATTCAGGGATCGTGGAGCGTGTTCTCGGGCTTCACGAGGAAGCGCCAGACCGCGCAGGCCGATCGGCTGCAGAGGCAGGCCGCGGCTCAGCTCACGGCCGAGCAGCTCCAGATCGAGAAGGACGTGCGGGACCTGGTGAAGGAGCTCAAGCGCCGGAGCCAGCGCCTCGAGATTCTCGAGCGCAACGTGTTACTGGCCGGGGAGCGTCTCGACCTGGCGCGTGAGCAGTACCGCTTGGGGAGCATCCCGTACTTCAACCTACAGCAGGCCATCGATCGCCTGACGCTGACAGAGCAGGCTCTCTTCCAGGAGCGCTACGACTATCTCATCGGGTGGGCGAATCTCGAGGAGAAGGTCGGTGGGGATCTCGGGGGGGGCGCCGGCTGATGACTCTACCCGATCTGTCGATCCGGAGGCCGGTGGCCACGGCAATGCTGTACCTGGCCGTGGGTGTCGTCGGGGTCGTGTCCTTCGCGCGCCTTCCGATCGATCTCCTCCCCGACGTCTCGTTCCCCACGCTGTCGGTCTGGACGACGTATCCGGACGCCGGCCCGGCCGAGGTGGAGCGCTTCGTCACTGAGCCCGTCGAGGCGGTGGTAAGCCGTGTTCCGGCGGTACGATCGGTGGATTCGAGGTCCCGTGAGGGCCAGTCCCTCGTGCGTCTCCAGTTTCACTGGGGCACGGACATGGAATTCGCGATGCTCCATGTTCGCGAGCGACTGGACAACCTCGTGGGAGCGCTGCCGGAGAGCTCCGAGCGCCCGGTGATCCTCACGTCGGATCCAACGAACGATCCCATCGTCTCGCTGGCCATCACCGGCGCGAACCTGGCCGAGCTGCGGGACCTGTCGGACGCGGTGTTCAAGCGGCGGCTGGAGCAGCTCGACGGCGTAGCGATGGCCGCGATCACAGGCGGGCCCATCCGCGAGATCCAGGTCGAGGTGGACTGGCGTCGCCTGGCACTCAACGACGTGACCATCGGACAGGTGACCGACGCGCTCGATCGGGCGAACTACAGCGCTCCCGGCGGCAGCATCCGGCGCGGACGCTTCCGCTACAGCCTCCGGACGCTGGGCGAATTCCAGGCCGTGGAGGAGCTCGAGGACGTGGTGGTCGCCAGGCCGGAGGGCGGGGGAGTGATCCGCCTCCGTGACGTAGCCCGGATCTACGAGGGAGAGGCCGAGCGGGAGACGGTCGCGCGCTACAACGGCGAGGCCGCGATCGGCCTCCTGGTCTACAAGGAAGCCGGCTCCAACACGGTGCGCGTGGCGGATCAGGTCAACGAGGTGCTCGCCCAACTGCAGGAGGAGTTTCCGGAGGTCGGAATCGAGGTGGCCTCCAGCCAGGCCACGTTCATCTCGGACGCGATCTCGAACGTGGTTCAGGCGCTCATGTTCGGCGGTATCCTGGCGTTCCTCGTTCTCTTCCTGTTCCTCAGGGATCCCCGATACCCGGTGGCGATCGGCCTGGCCATCCCGATCTCGGTGATGGCGGCCTTCGCCCTGTGTTACCTGGCGGACGTGAGCCTGAACGTAATGTCGCTCGGCGGCCTGGCCCTCGGGGTGGGAATGCTGGTCGACAACTCCATCGTCGTGCTCGAGAACGTGTTCCGCCACCGGGAGGAGGAGGGTCTCGACCCCACGTCGTCGGCCTCCGTCGGCGCGAACGAGGTGGCTGGCGCGATCACCGCGTCTACCCTGACCACGATCGCGGTATTCGGGCCGGTTCTGTACGTGAAGGGCGTGGCGGGAGCTCTGTTCACGGATCTCAGCCTCGCGGTCGCGTTCTCCCTTATGGCGTCACTCCTCGTGGCTCTCACGCTGCTTCCGGTGATGGCGGCCCGGGTCGGCCGCGCTCCGGCGAGCGGTCAGGAAGAGGCCGAGGCCGGGGAACGGAACGAAGGAGGCTGGCTTCCGGTTCGAATCGTTCGCAAGGTCGGGCGCGGGTTTGGACGCGCATTCAGGTTCGTCGTCCAGTCGGTCCGGCTCACGTTCGCCGATCTGTTCCGGGGGATCTCCAAGGTGCTGGCCGCCGTCTTCAAGCCCCTGCTCGACTCCTTCGACCGGGGCTTCATCGCCTTCACGAAGAGGTACGAGCGGTCCCTGGAATGGGCGCTCGAGCACCGTGGGACCGTGCTCGCGGTGGCGTTCGGTGCGCTTGCGCTGGCCATGATTGGAGGCCGCATGCTTCCGCGCAGCCTGATGCCGGAAGTGGACGAGGGAGCGTTTCGCGTCGAGCTCAATCTCCCGGTTGGAACGCCGCTCGAGGTCACGGCCGATGCGGCGGGCCGCCTGGAATCGGCTCTCCTCTCTACGGAGGGAGTCGAAGCGGTCTTCAGCCGGGTGGGAAGGGCCAGGGAGGCGGAGCTCGCCACCCGCGAGCTCACCGGGCTCAACAACGCCGCCCTGGACGTACGCCTCGTGGAGGGTGCGAGGCGGGTGACGGACGTCGTGGACGAGTTCCGGACCGCTGTCGAGGGAACTGGCATTGACCCGCGCGCCGTGTCGATCGAGACGGGTCGGGCCACCTCACTCGGCCGGGCCATCGGACTCGGCGCAGCCGACGTTGCCGTGAAGATTCGCGGCCAGGAGCTGGACAGCCTGATCGCCGTGGCGGACGAGGTGCTCCTGCGAATGCGAGACCTGCCGAGGATCGCCGACGCGCGCATCGATCTTCAGCTCACGCAGCCCGAACTCGAGATCGAGGTGGACCGGGCGGCGACGGCCCGCTACGGCCTGACCGTCACTCAGGTAGCGGACGCGATCGAGGCGTATCTGAGGGGAGCCCAGACCGACCGGCCGTTCACCGAATTCTCTGAGAAGATAGACATCCGCGTTCGCCTTCCCGAGTCCGACCGACAGGCCCTGCAGGACGTGACGACGCTCACCCTGAACGGGATCCCGATCCGGGAACTGGTCACGGTCCGCGAGGGATATGGGCCGGTCGAGATCCGGCGCAGCGAGCAGAATCGTACCGTGCAGGTGCTGGCGGAAGTCAGGGGAGGCGGAATCGCGTCCGCCGTCGAGAGCATCGAAGAGGCGGTAGCGGACGTCAGGCTTCCGCCCCTGACCGCCCTCCGGGTGGGCGGCGAGAACGAGGAGATGCGGGAGAGCTTCCGCTCGCTGCTGTTCGCGTTCGGGCTCGCGCTCTTCCTGGTCTTCCTGATCATGGCGGCCAAGTTCGAGTCCCTGATTCAGCCGGTCGTGGTGCTGGTATCGGTTCCACTGGCGGGCATCGGGGCCGTGGTGGCGCTCGGCCTGGCCGGGGATGGCCTGAACGCGATGAGCGGCATCGGCCTCGTGATCCTCATCGGGATCGTGGTGAACGACGCCATCATCAAGGTCGACTTCATCAATCAGAAGCGTTCTGAGGGAGCAAGCAAGAGACTCGCGATTCTGGAAGCCGGGCGACTGCGCCTGAGGCCGATCGTCATGACCACCATCACCACGGTGTTCGGGCTCCTGCCCATGGCGCTGGGGTGGGGAGCCGGCGCCGACTTGCGTGCTCCCCTGGCGGTGGCCGTGATCGGGGGACTCATCTCGGCTACGTTCCTAACGCTCATCGTCGTACCCGTCGTGTACTCGCTCCTGGTCACGCCGGGCGAGCCGGTGCGGGCCGGTGCTGCCACGGACGGCGGCGTACCACCGCGCGTCTCCCTGTCGGAGGCGGCGCTCGGGCCGGCGTTGAGGGACGGTTGATGGAGACTCGGGAGGTTGTGGGCGTCCGTCCTGCGGGCGCCGAGAGGGGAGGCGGAGAGTGATCGACCTGTCCATCAAGAGACCGGTAGCCACGGCCGCGATCTACGTCGCGCTGGTGGCCCTCGGAGCGTACAGCTTCCGTCTGATTCCGGTCGAGCTCCTTCCCGACGTGGACTACCCGAGGCTCACGGTCAACGCCACGTGGGGCGGGGCGTCCCCTGAGGCGATGGAGGCCTTCGTCACTTCGCCGCTGGAATCGGCAGCCCAGCAGGTCAAGGGGGTGCGAAAGATCACCTCGACGTCACGCGCCGATCCGAGGGGAACGGGCTCCAGCACCGAGATCGACATCGAATTCGATCGTGACGCGCGCATGGATTTCGCGCAGCTCGACCTCAGCGAGCGGTTCGCATCGCTTCGCGAAGATCTCCCGCCTGCGGTGTACCCCCGAGTCCAGCCATACGTACCTCGGGAGTTCTCAGACGAAGAGCAGCGCTTTCTCAGCTATCAGCTTCACGGCCCATACACGTTCAGCCGACTCGCCGAGGTGGCAGAGGAGGAAATCGAGCCGGTCCTGGCCGGCGTGGACGGTGTGGCCGGCGTCATGGTGTGGGGCGACCAGGACCGCGAGGTCGCCATCGAGCTCGACCGGGACAAGCTGGAAGCCCTGAACCTGCGCCCCGAGGTCGTCGAACAGCGGATCCGGGATCTTTCGACCCTGAGAGCGCCGGGATCGCTCGTGCTCGAGGGGCGACAGGTCACGCTCGCCGTACGAACGCGGGTGAGTCGGGTGTCCGATCTCGAGGACCTGGTCGTCCTCCAGCGCCCGGAAGGCACCGTGCGCCTGCGGGACGTCGGGACGGTCCGGGAGCAGACCGCCGACGCCACGTCCTATTTCCGAATCAACGGCCAGCCCACGATCTCCATCTTCGTCAGCCGCGAGTCCGGCACGAACGCCGTTCGCGTGGCGGACGCCGTGAAGGGTGAGATCGCCCCGCTTCAGGCGCGAATGCCGCCGGGAGCGACGCTCGAGCTGGACGACGACCAGAGCAAGGAGATCCGTCAGCAGCTCACCGATCTCAGGCTGCGGGCGCTCGCCGCCGCGATCGTGATCTTCGTGGTCCTCACTCTGTTCCTCCGCTCGATGGGTGCGGTGCTCGTGGTGTTCGCCACCATCGCCTTCAGCGTCCTCATCGCGGTGAACATGCTGTATATAGGCGGTTTCTCGCTCAACGTTCTCACGCTGGCCGGGCTCGCCTGGGGATTCGGGCTGATCGTCGACAACGGCATCGTGGTCTTGGAGAACGTCGAGCGCCACTCACACCTGGGGAAGACGGCCCGGCAGGCAGCCGCGGACGGGGCGCGGCAGGTCATGCTGCCCGTCGTCGCCGCCACCGCGACGACGGCCATCGTCCTGGTGCCGTTCCTGTTCCTGCAGGGCGAGCTTCGCATCTACTACCTGCCGCTGGCGTTCGCGGTGGCGTTCTCGATCGTGGCGAGCCTGTTCGTGGCTTTCACATTCGTGCCGACGATGGCCGGCCGGATCCACCACTGGCGTGCCCGCGTGTACGGGGTGCCGGGAGGCACCAACGGCTCGGTCGAGGGATCGGATTCGGCGCCGGAGGAGGCGAGCGCGCCTCCCACGACGAAGCCGGCGGGCGGCTCGTGGGCGCCGGCGTACATCCGCGCGTACCGGAGCGTTCTCGGCTTTGCCCTGGATCACCCGGCCCTGGTGGCGGCCATCTGCCTGGTCGCTCTCGGCGGCAGCTGGTGGCTGTTCGACAAGCACGTCACGCGAGGAATCCGCTGGTCGGATTTCTGGGGCCAGGACACGTACATCAGTGTTCAGATCACGTTCCCGCGGGGGGCGGGTCTCGACCGTACCGACGAATTAGCCCGCGCCTTCGAGGAGAAGGTCTCATCCCTGCCAGAGGTAGAGCGATTCGAGGCCTGGGTGCAGCCGCAGTTCGCGTTTCTCCGAATCACGTTTCCGAAGGAGCTGGAGACCACGCAGGTCCCGGTGGCCATCAAGGAGCAGATGGTGGCCTACAGCTACCAGTTCTCGGGCGCGGACGTGCGAGTATACGGCTACGGTCCATCGTTCTACGGCGGTGGAAGCAGCCCGCCGAACTACTCTCTCAAGATCCTCGGTTACAACTACCTCCAGGTCCAGGCCCTTGCCGATGACCTGGCGGCGCGCCTGAAACGCTTCAGCCGCATCCAGGACGTGGATCCGAACGCCAGCGGGCGGTGGTACGAGCGCGACAAGGAGTTCGAGTACTACCTGGAGGTCGATCGGGAAGCTCTCGGGGCCCATGAGGTGACGGTCGAGGAGCTTCTGCGCTTCGTCTCGGCCAATCTGCCGAGTGATCGGCCCCGGACACAGGTGCTTCGGGTGGGGGCGGAGGAGATCCCGTTCGCCGTGAAGCTGGACGGTTACCTGGAGTTCGACCTCATCGACATGCGCCAGTTGCGCGTTCCATCCCAGAGCGGCAGGGAAGTGCGTCTCGCCGACGTGGCCGAGGTTCAGAGGCGCAACGTACTCTCCCGTATCCTGCGGGAAGACCAGCAGTATCAGCGGACCGTCGCCTGGGAGTTCAGAGGACCGAGGAAGCTCGGCGACCTGATTCGCGATGCTGTGATCGACGCGACGACCCTTCCTCCCGGCTACAAGATCGAGGAGGACGACCGCTGGGGCTGGGATGAGGAGGAGAAGACGCAGGTCTACCTGGCGGTGATCTTTGCCGTTCTGCTGATTTACATGGTAACAGCGGCCCTTTTCGAATCTCTGGCCGCACCCTTCGTGGTGCTCCTGACATTGCCCCTGGCCCTGATCGGGGTATTCCTGATCTTCTTCTATGCAGACGCGACCTTCACACGCACCGCCTACATCGGGACGATCATGATGGGCGGCATCGTCGTGAACAACGCGATTCTCATCGTCTACCACATAGGCGAGCTTCGGCAGAAGATGCCGACACGTGACGCCATCCTGCAGGGAACCCTGGAGCGAGTGCGCCCGATCCTCATGACCACGTTTACCACGGTCTTCGGATTGCTGCCCCTGGTTCTCTTCGCGCAGTCGCAGGATGAGAACATTTGGAACTCACTGGCACTGGCAACGATAGGTGGTTTGATCTCAAGTACATTATTCGTACTTGTGGCCATCCCCGTGGCCTATCGCTACCTGGTGGCAAGGAGGGCCTGACCAACCTCCGGGGGCGCACATGCAGTCGATCTCTCATCCGGGGCCCCGGCGCCCCGCTCGTCCGCGTATTGCCGCTTTCGACCTGCTGGTGGCCCTGGCCGGTCTGTCCGTATCGACGGGCTGCTCGGGTGGAGAGGGCCCGCCCGCCGGGCCGGAGGCGGTGTCGGTTCGCGACTCGAGTGGCATTCGGGTCGTGACCAACCGGGGCGATGGGTGGTCGCCCGAGCAGGCATGGAGACTGGAGCCGGATCTCGTCGCCGGCGAGGTAGAGGGCCCGTTGGCGTTCGGACGCATCAACTGGGTGGCGCCAAATGGCGAGGACGGCATGCTCGTTCTCGACGGGCAGGCTCACCGGGTGCACGTGTTCGATTCCACCGGCACCCTGGTCCAATCATTCGGAAGAGAAGGGGACGGTCCCGGTGAATTCCGTGCGCCGGCCGCCGTGACCCGGGTGGACGATGGCCGCATCGCCGTGGCGCAGGGATATCCTCCGGTCCTTCACTGGCTCACGGAAACCGGGGACTTCCTGGGCTCGACCCGACTGCCGATGGACGGGGACCCGGCCTTCTCGAGGGTGGCGGCCGCAGTCGGCGCCTGGCAGGTGTCCGCCGAAGGCCGGACCTTCGTCCAGGTCCAGCTGTTCGATCCGGCGGCGGCCGGAGATGGCATTCCCGTCGTGCTCATGGAGGCCGATCCCGCCGGCGAGTCCGCGCCGGACACCATCGCCCGCTGGACCCTGGACATGGACCTCGCGAGCCCCACGGTCCGCTTCTTCACTCCCACCCACACCTGGATGCCCCGTGACGACGGCACCATGGTCCTTTCCCCAGGCACCCCATACGAAGTCAAATGGCTGGACCCCGCCGCCGGTCTGACGCGCGTGATGCGCAGGGTGACGGAAGCCGTCGAGGTGACCGAACGACACCGCGCGCGTGCCGTCTCCATGCTGCGCGAGGGCATGGAGTCCCTGCCAGGCGCCGAGGGGCGGCTTGAAGCGCTACTCGACGGCGCCGAGTTCGAGGCCACGGTTCCCGAAGTGCAGAGAGTCTGGGTGTCGGAGTCCGACGGCCGCCTGTGGCTCGGCGTGCACGACGACTCCCTGTTCCAGGCCGGCGCGAGCGGGTCGGCCTGGGCGAACGCGTGGGACGTGTTCGATCGGGATGGAGCCTACCTCGGACGAATCGCCATTCCCGAGAGGTTCGGCCTCCGCGTCGTCACCGAGGAGGCTCTGTACGGTGTGTGGACCGACGACCTCGAGGTCCCGTTCGCAATGAAGTACCGAATCGTCCGACCCGTAGGCCAGAAGAGGTTGGAGAGAAGGGAAGCACGATGAACGAAAGGGGCGGCCGCCTCACGGCGACTGCCCCTTCGTCAATTTCCGGCCGGCAGAGGACTTCCGGGAAGAAACTACCCCTGTTCCGGACGTCCCTGCTCCGACTGCGGCGACTGCGTGCCACCAGCGCGTCGCGTCAACTGCAGCCAGCCCTCACGCTGCGCCTCGTCCCAGCACAGGCCGCTGTAGCGCTCACCGTCCATGTCGCGCTTCGCGAGCGTGCAACTCACCCAGTAGTCCGGGCGAAGCTCCATGGCGAACGAGAAACTTTCCACCGGCACGGCGCCGACGGTCGTGATGTTCTTCCACGGAAACTGCTCGTTGCCAACGACCAGCTGGCCTTGGTTCTTCTTGGCCTCAACCTGTAGCACGGCGCTCACCTGCATAGCGTCCTTGGTCACGTGACGCACGCCGGGGGCAAGCTGTCCGATGGGAGTCCACATACCGGTGTATGAAGCCACCGTCATGTCCTGAGCCTGGGCATCCGACGTCCAGACGAACATCAGGGCCAGTACTGCTGCAACAACGAACTTCTTCATCGAGGTCCTCCGCGTGGGGTCGTCTCGGGTATCGATCCGAACGCCGAAAAATGGGTGCTGCGACGTTAGCGGACAAGGTGCCGGTCTGCAAGACGTGGAATGCGGGTGCGCAGTTGGCGCGGCGATATGACCCGCGAACCCGCTTGCGGTCGCCCGGGCGGCTCGTAGGTTCACGTTTCGCAGCCACGCCGGAGTGGCGGAACTGGCAGACGCGCCGGACTCAAAATCCGGTGGGAGCAATCCCTTGAGGGTTCGAGTCCCTCCTCCGGCATGATCGTTTGAGGGTAGTCCGCTCGCCACGCTCGCGGAATGTCGCCGCAAACTGCGCGGCGACGGCGAGTCCCTCCTCCGGCATCGCGTTCCGATCAGAGGCGAACCAGCTGCATATTGAGGATCGCCGGATCATCGATGTCGTCGCCATCGAAGTCGTACTCGGTTGCGGCCCCCGTCACGGTCAGGTTGTCGCCGTTCAGGACGTAGTTGAATACCCAGGTGCCCTCGATGTCTCCGGAGTCGAAGGCGAGGGTGAGGACGTTCGTCGCTCCCCAGGTTCCGCCGGCAAACTCGGTCGGCTCGCCCGGTATTCCGACGCTGATTCCAAAGTCACCGTTCTGTTCCAGGACTATTCTGCCGTTCGCGCCCAGCGCGATGAGCTCGACCCTGATGGGCGGATCCGCGTCCGCGATGAGCTCGATTTCGACCGCGTCCCAGCTGCCGACGAGATCGTTCACGACCGGACCCGTGGTCTCCTCGTCCCCACCACACGCTGCGCAAAGCGGAAGAAGAGCCAGCAGAAGAAGACGAAGGTTCCTAAGCACAATCCCTCCTTCCCCGACCGGGAGGCCGGGCGTTGGCGAGGGGGTCTGTCGACAGCTAGGAAGACTGGCACGCCGATCCCGGGCCGTCAGGGGGGGACGATGGACATCGGGATCGAGTCCGGAACGGCTTGTGAAAGATAACGCGGCGGCCGCCCTGGTGCAGGCGGCCGCCGCTCGAATTCTCACCCCAATCTGGCCAGGGCCTCCTGCTCCTGCTCGGGCGACATCCAGCGTCGCGGGTTGGCGCGGCGCTCGGCGGGCTGCTCGTTCCACCATGTGTGCGTGTCCACCACCGTATCGGCGATCGGTCGATATGAGGCTCCGGCCGCGATCGATGCCTCGTTGTTGAAGCTGATGGGCCGCCCCCGGCCTCCGCCCATCATCGGCATCGACAGCTCCATCGCCTCGATCAGCTCGGGCGTTGCCCAGTGGAAGCGGACCGCTTCGGACGTGGTACCCCGGATCGCCCACAACATCCCTTCTCGGGAGTACGAGGGACCCGCGGCATTGAAGGAGCCCTGGATATCGGTCTCGACAGCATGGAAGACGAAGTCGGTGAGATCTCGGACGTCTACCCCCGACACCAGCAGCTCTTCGTCGCTCGGTCCGAGCACATCTCCGCCCCGGTGGATTCTCTCGACCCAGTAGGTGAAGCGATCGGTCGTGTCACCGGGCCCCAGGATGTAGGTCGGTCGGACCACCGTGACGGAGTCCCCGAGTACGTCCCTGACGATGCGATCACACTCGGCCTTCAGCGGTCCGTACGTAGCTCCGGTCACCTGCTCCACCGACTTGTCCTCCAGCGGGGCGAGCGGACCGTCCTCGGAGAAATCGAAGACGTCCGAGTCGAAGTCGTACACGGCGACGGTGGAGATGTAGAGGTATCGGCTGCACCGCCCCTTGAGGAGTTCGGCCGAAGCCCGCACGTGGCGCGGCACGTATCCCGAGTTGTCGATGACGACGTCCCACTCCCGGTCCCCCTCGAGTGCGCTCAGGCCGTCGTCCACGTCCGGGTCGCGGTTTCCGATCAGTTCCTCGACCCGGTCGCCATACAGGCCTCCTCGCCGCCCACGATTGAAGATCGTGACGGTATGGCCGCGCTCCAGGGCTCCATTTACCTGGTGTGGACCGATGAAGCCCGTGCCGCCCAGAATTAGAATGTCGAGAGGGGCAGCGGTCGGTCGGCGATTCGCGGCTCCGAGGCCCGAAGCGTAGAGGCCGAGGGCTCCGGCCGTGCCGGCGGCGATACGGAGGAAGTCACGTCGATCGGTCATGGTTGTCTCCATGGAGGAACGGGTCGATGTTGGTCGAACCTAAGCGAGGGAAACGGTTAGAGGAATGGAGGCCCGCCGTGTCGGCTCTCTCGGCCCAGCGGCATGGACATGCGAGGTGTTCATCGAGTGTCCGGCGTATCCGCAATTACATCGGAGGGAAGATGAGCAAGTTCGTTGCGATTCTAGCGGTCGTGGTGCTACTCGGCGCCATCGGAGCCGCGCCGGCCGCGGCCCAGACCTCCGCCGACTCGTCCGCGATCGTCGCCACGGCCCTCGACTACATCGACGGATTCTACACGAGCGACGCGGAGCGCATGGAGCGCGCGCTGCACCCCGAGCTCGCGAAGCGGATCGTGGGCGATCCGGCGGGACCCGAGAGCAGCCTGCGCGACATGACCGCGGCCCAGCTGGTGCAGGCGACCGCAAGTGGAGGAGCCCGGGGGATCCCCGAGGAGGCGAGGAAGGATGACGTCTCGATTCTCGACATCTACAACAACATCGCGAGCGTCCGTATCGACGCGGGCGTGTGGATCGACTATCTGCATGTCGCACGATGGAACGGAGAGTGGAAGATCGTGAACGTGCTGTGGGAGATGGCGCCTCGCGACTGACCTCACCGTCGGTACTCCCAATTCTCCTTCCGGCGCTTGCCCGCTTTTTGCAACACGGGCATTGTGGGCCGGCCTCGGCCCCGCTTGAAGGGGTGGGGGCGGACCCGTGATTGCGCCGGGTGACCGGCTCGGAAGTGGACAGACCTGATCTAGAGACTGCCAGTGCCGATTCGTGCCGTATCGATCGTCTGCATGTTTTTCGTGCTTTTTGCCGCCCCCGCTGGGGCGCAGGAGCAGGAGCAAGCCTCCGTGGATCTCGGCTTCCTCGCGGGGGCCGACGTGGCGGATCAGGCCGGACAGGACGCCTTCGCGCCGCACGACAGGTTCGGATTCATCGGGGGCGTGTCGGGAGTGCTCCGGTTTTCCCCTCGTTGGTCCGTACAGCTCGACGGCCTCTATGTCGAGAAGGGGGGGCGCGAGAACAACGACAGGGATGAGGGAGATCCGAACGACGACGAGCTGTCGCTGCGCTACCTCGAGTTCCCCGTCCTGGTCAAATTCGCCCTCTCAGTGGAGGGGACGCGCCCGGAGCTCTTCGTCGGCCCTTCCTTCGCGTACGAGCTCAGCTGTACCCTGGACACGTTTCCGGATGGCTCCTCCGATCCCGTGGATTGTGCGGACGCGGGCCTTCAGACCCGGTCGCTCGATGTAGGCGTCGCCTTCGGCGCCGACGTGGAGGTTCCTCTCGGCTCCGGTCACCTCGTGATCGACGGTCGTGGAATCGTGGGGCTCAGCTCGTTCGACGATTCCGAGGCCGATCTCGACTTCCGAAACCGCATCCTCTCCCTCATGGTCGGCTACCGCTTCGCCCTCTGACGGCCTCCGCCTCCAACCGTCTGTCACAAGTGACGTTGACACAGCGGCATCGAGCCCTATCTTTGCGCGAATTCCTTTCGTCGCGCGAGCGGGGGGGAAGATCAACAGCCGATATCGGCGCACAGGCCGACGATCGGGGGGAGTATCACTCAGCAGGAGCGTAGTATGTCGAAGCTGACGGGCACCGTGAAGTGGTTCAACAACGACAAGGGCTTTGGTTTCGTGTCGTTCGACGATGGCGCGCGTGACGCGTTCGTTCACTTCTCGGAGATTCAGAGCGAGGGCTTCAAGACCCTGGACGAGGGCGACGTCGTAGAGTTCGACCTTGCCGAAGAGGGACGCGGCCCCAAGGCGAAGAACGTGGTGAAGGTCGGCTGAGGCTCGACGCTAGATCCGGTTCTTGAAGGGGGGTGCTCTACGGAGCGCCCCCCTTTTTTGTCCGCCCCGGTCAGTCCGCCAGCAGGTCCTCGACGCGGGCCAGGTCTCCGTCCCCCGGAGCGGCTGGCAGATCCAGCAGCTTCATGAGCAGCGGGTACACATCCACGTTCCGGAAAGCCGGGACGCGCAGGCCGGAATGGAAGGCAGGGCCCGCCGCCACGAAGATGCCCTGCATGTCCCTGGCTTCGTGGTCGAAGCCGTGGTTCCCTCCGTCGGCGCGGATCGGGGCTTCCTCGTAGTAGGGCCGCGTAGTGATCGTCCACCCGTCGTCGGCGATGCCGATGATCGGGGGGACCCGCGGATGCTTCCCGTAGTCGAATCTCTCCGGAATGGAGTCCTTCCAATAGATCGAGACGTGCGGGTGGGCGTCTTTGAGAGCTCCGTATATCGCTTCCTGGTGCTCTTCGTCAGGCCACAATGCGAGCACGGGATCCCAGTCGATCACCCGCGCGGTATCAAGGTTCACGTAGTCGTCGACGAAGAACACTCTCTCACGGCTCGTGGGAATCATCCCGTGATCCGACACGACGACCAGGTTGGTTCGAGACAGCAGGCCTCGTTTCTCCAGCCCCTGCACCAGGAGTCCCAGGGCCTCGTCCACGATCCGGATGGCTTCAAGCGTCTCAGGAGAATCCGGGCCATGGTCGTGACCCGAGATGTCGGTCTCGTCCAGGTAGAGCGTGAGTAAACGCGGGCGCTCCTCGGTTGGACGGTCGAGGAGCTCCATGAGCCAGTCGACACGGTCGGCGTTCGGCATGGCCCCGTCGAATGGGAGCCAGTACGAGGGCCTGAATCCGTTGATCTCGGCCTCGTTGCCCGGCCAGAAGAGGGGGGCGGTCGGTCGGCCGGCACGCTCTTCCGGGACCCAGACCGGCTCGCCGCCCCACCAGGCTCCGTTCTGGACCTGTTCCCGGTTCGACATGGAGAAGCCGGTCTTTAACTCCGGATCCCACATGGTGTTCGCGATGATCCCGTGCCGGTCCGGCACCAGACCCGTCACCATCGTGTAGTGGTTGGGAAACGTCTTGGTCGGGAAGGACGGTATCAGTCCCTCGGCCCGGACGCCCCGCTCTTCCAGGGCCGACAGGTTCGGGCTCACCCCCCGCTCGGGATAGTCCCAGCGAAAGCCGTCGAACGCCACCAGAACGAGCAGTTCGTCTCCAGCGGGACCCGGATCGGGGGACTTCGTCGCGTCGCCGCCGCATCCTGCGCTCAGCCAGATACCGGCCAGAACGGCCAGGGCTCGCGTGACACTCGGAAATCCAAGCGATTCAGGTCCGGAGGTGGTATGGTTCATTCGAGGGATCTCAGGTGACTGTGGAATCTGTGAAGCGGGTACGATGAGGCATACTACATGGGCCGTCGGATGGGCGCGACGCCTGTGCGTGTGCGGTGTCGCCCTCATCGGACTGGCTGCGGGCTGCGGGCCCGACGCGCCGGACTCAGGTCTTCGGGTGGCGGTGACGGTGGCCCCCTTGGCCGGCCTCGTGGACCGGCTGGCTCCTCCCACCGCAGAAGTCACGGTCATGATCCCGCGGGGAGCAAGTCCAGTCACCCACGAGCCCTCCCTCTCCGGCCTGCGCGCCGCCTCTGAAGCCGACGTGTATCTTGCGGTCGGACACCCGGCGTTCACGTGGGAGCGGACGTGGCTGGCCGGACTGGTCGGTGCGGGCCCGACGGTGGTCATTTCTGCTTCGGAGGGATGCGACCTGCAGCCCGACGATCCGCACGTCTGGCTTTCCATTTCCTGCGCCCGTGGTCTGGCCGGCAGAATCGCAGAGACGTTTTGGTCGCAGGTCCCCGCAGAGGAACCTGCGATACGGGAGGCCCTGGAAATCCTCCAGGCGGAGATGGACTCGCTTCAGGCGGCGGGCGACCGGTCTCTGGGCTTGCGTGCGGGAGGGAGCTTCGTGGTCCTGCACCCGGCCTGGGGCTACCTGGCCCGCTCCTACGATCTGAACCAGATCGCTGTTCTGGATCACAGGAGCGGCGACGCGGGACCGTCGGAGCTCGCCCGGGTCATCGAGCGCGCAAGGGAGCTGGGCCTCACGGACGTGGTGGTTCAGCCGCAGTTCTCGCGCGAGGCCGCGGCTCTGGTGGCCCGGGAACTCGGAGGGGACGCGGTGATGCTAGATCCGCTCGCACGCGACTGGGTGCGTTTGTACAGGGACGCGATCGCGGTGCTGTCCACGGTGGTGAGACCGTGAGTACGCCACCGATTCTCCTTGCCGATGTGAGCTACGCCTACGGACGGGCACCAGTCCTGGATTCCGTCGATCTTCGCGTCGAAGAGGGCGACTTCCTCGGGATCATGGGGCCGAATGCCGGGGGCAAGACCACACTGCTCAAGGTCATCCTGGGACTGCTCACCCCCGACCGAGGCACCGTACGGGTATTCGGGCGCCCTCCTTCCGAGAGCCGCGGCCTCATCGGGTACGTTCCCCAGTACGCGCGGTTCGACGCGGCCTTTCCCATCGACGTGCTCGACACGGTGCGGATGGGGCGGCTCGGGCTCGGGCGCCGGGAGAGCGCCGGTGAGGCCAGGACAGCGGCGCGGGCCGCACTGGAGCAAGTCGATCTCGGCGACCTGGCAGACGAGCAGATCGGTCAGCTCTCCGGAGGGCAGCTGCAGCGAGTGCTGATCGCCCGGGCCCTCGCCTCGGAGCCCAGGATCCTGCTTCTGGACGAACCCACGGCGAGCGTGGACACCCGGATCGGGCGCTCCGTCTATGAGCTGCTGGAGCAGCTGTCCGACCGGCTATCGATCGTTCTGGTGTCCCACGACATCGGGGTGATCTCCCGCTACGTGAAGACGGTCGCCTGTCTCAACATCCAGCTTCACTACCATCATTCGTGGGAGCTGACAGAGGAGATGGTGGAGCTGGCCTACGGGTGTCCGGTGGACCTCGTGGCGCACGGTCACCCGCACCGTGTACTCCCGGCGCACGAGGCGGGGTCGTCGTGACGGGCGCACTGGAGTACGAGTTCTTCCAGCGGGCCCTCGCGGCAGGACTTCTCGCGGCCGTCGCGAGCGGCATCGTCGGCACCTTCGTGGTTGCTCGCCGGATGGCCTCCATCTCCGGCGGGCTCGCACATGCGGCGTTCGGTGGCATCGGGCTTGGCTACCTGGCGGGATTTCCTCCGATGGCGGGGGCGCTGGCCTTCGGCCTCTTATCGGCCCTTGGAATCGGGGCGGCGGAGCTGAGGCTGCGCCAGGGCCTCGATACCCTGATCGCCATGGTGTGGGCGGTCGGCATGGCGCTCGGGATCATCTTCGCGTCCCTCGCTCCGGGGGCGACACCAGACCTGCTCAGCTACCTGTTCGGCAACATCCTCTTCGTGCCCGCGGCCTACCTGTGGTTTACCGCGGCGCTGGACTTGTTTCTGCTTTTGGTCGTGTGGAGACTGTACCGGCCTCTCCAGGCCGTCGCGTTCGATGAAGAATTCAGTTGGGTGGCCGGAGTGCCGGTGGCCACCCTCTTCCTTCTCCTGCTCGGACTCACGGCCGTGACCGTGGTCGTGTTGATCCGGGTCGTCGGCGTGATCCTGGTGATCGCGCTTCTCACCATCCCTGCCGCCATCGCTCGGCACTGGGTAGGCGGGCTGGATCGCATGATGTTTCTGGCGACGGCAGTGGGCGGCGTGTGCATCGCGGCGGGGCTCTTCGCCTCCTACGGCTTGGCCAGCGTCGGGCTGGACATCCCGACCGGGCCGTTCATCATCCTCCTGGCGGCGGGGCTATATGGCCTGTCTGCCGTCGTTCGCTACCTGGCGCGGGGGCGTCGCGCTCCATGACACCGGGAGGTCCGGCCGTGCCGGCCGGCGTCGTGAAACTTCCGCCACCCTTTCGAGCGTACAGAGACACGTGGTCGGCTCTTGCCGATCGGCGACGAGTTGCGCATCGGCCAGTGCCTTCCCGGCCGTGCCATGCTGACCAGTGATCGCCCGCGCGAATCCAAGCGGGCCGCACGGAGAGCCTCATGAAGACGCGTACCAAGGTTGGCTGCGGAATGGTCTTCCTTCTGATCGTGGGTGCCGGCGCAGCCGCGTTCGTTCTGAGGGGCGGCAACGGAAACGAGGGCCCCGTCACCGTGGAAGTCACCCGCGGTTCGATCGTCCAGAAGGCTCTGGCGATAGGCAACATCGAGCCGGACGTGGAGATCAGCGTCAAGTCGCAGCTCTCCGGCGTCGTGCGCGAGCTGTTCGTGGAAGCCGGCGACTTCATCAACGCCGGAGAGCGACTTCTGGAGGTCAAGCCGAACCCGACTCCTATCGAGCTCGCCGAAGCCAGCCGCCAGGTGGAGTTGCGGGAGATCGAGCTCGAGAACATGGAGCGTGACCTCGCGCGCAAGAGGGAGCTTCGGGACCGGGACTTCATCACCCAGGAGGAGCTGGAGTTCTCCGAGCGCGAATACGACCGGGCCCGGATTCAGGTACAGATGGCCCGCGAGCGCATCGCATTGCTGGAGACCGGTCGGGTTCGCATCGCGGACCGAAACATCGAAGGGGTGATTCGCTCTCCCATCGACGGGTTCGTTCTCGAAACACGGGTCGAGAGCGGCGATCCCGTGGTTCCCCTCAGCAACTTCCAGGAGGGAACGGTCCTCATCACGATGGCCGAGATGAGCGACCTGATCTTCCGCGGGACCGTCGATGAGATCGACGTCGGCAAGCTCGAGGAGGGCATGCCCGCCGACATCAAGGTGGGAGCCCTGCCCGAGGCGAAAGTCCGGGGCGACGTCTACTCGATTTCCCTGAAGGCGCGGAACGAGGACAACGCGACCGTGTTCCCAATCGAGGTCCGCCTCACCGACCTGGATAGTGCCACGCTGCGTGCCGGGTACTCGGCGAACGTCGACATCATCATCGATCGGCGGGACGACGTCCTCGTGATTCCGGAGCGCCTGATTCGCTTCGAAGAGGATGGAGCGCGAGTCACCGTTCTCGTGGGTGAGGTCACCGAGGAGCGCGAGATCGAGACAGGCCTGTCGGATGCACTGAACATCGAGGTGGTTTCCGGACTTGAGGAAGGGGAGCTGGTCGTGGAGCCGCCTCCGAGGGAGATCGAGTGAATCGCATCACGGCCGCGCTTGGCCAGTTCGTCGCGGACGTGCGCTCTCAGAAACTCCGCACGACGCTGACGCTGCTCGGGATTACCTGGGGAACGGTGGCAGTCGTCGTGCTGCTGGCGTTCGGGGTCGGTCTGGAGAAGCAGACGCGCAAGCGGTTTCATGGTCTCGGAGACCGTGTGGTCATGATGTTCGGGGGCACCACGACCCGCACCTTCGAGGGCTTCCCGGACGGACGCCCCATTCGCCTTCGGGAGGACGACGCCTGGATCATCCGGGACCAGGTGGCCGAGATCGACCGGATTAGCCCCGAGTACTCCAGGTGGGGCACACCGGTCCGCCTCGGACGCCAGGTGCTTCGTCCCAACGTGGCCGGTGTGTGGCCCGACTACACTTTCATGCGCAACGTGATACCGGACCTGGGCGGCCGGTTCATCAACCAGGAGGACATCGAGAAGCGGCGACGAGTCGCGGTGCTCGGCAATCGGGCAAGGGACTTTCTGTTCGAGGCGGAGGCTCCGGACGTCGATGTCATCGGCCGGCAGATCATGATCGGAGAGACCCCGTTCATCATCGTCGGGGTGATGAAGCCGAAGCAGCAGAGCTCGTCGTACAGCTCCAGAGACCGCGACCGCGTCTTCATCCCCGGCACTACGCATCACGCGATGTTCGGACATACGTACCTGAACAACATCGTGTATCAGACCGCGAGTGCTGACGCCTCCCGCAGGGCCGAGGGCCGCGTCCGTGAGGTCATGGGCCGGCGTTACCGCTTCGACGCGGCCGACGAGGACGCGCTGCCGATCTGGGACACCACGGAATTCGAGAAGATGTTCGAGTACCTGTTCATGGGCTTTCACATCTTCTTCGCCATCGTCGGCTCGTTCACCCTTACGGTGGGGGGCATCGGCGTGGCCAACATCATGTACGTGGTCGTGCGGGAACGAACCCGCGAGATAGGGATCAAGCGCTCGGTCGGAGCGCGCCGCCCCGACATCCTGCGCCAGTTCTTCCTCGAGGCCACGGCCATCACCATGCTCGGTGGGGGCCTCGGCTTCCTGCTCTCCCTCGGGCTCGTGAGGCTGGTGTCGTTCGGCGACATGGAGGAGTTCATCGGAACGCCGCAGATCTCGCCCGTGGTTGCCCTCGTGACCATGGTATTGCTGGGACTCGTCGGGTTGGCAGCCGGCTACTTCCCGGCGCGCAAGGCCGCCAACCTCGATCCCGTCGAATGTCTGAGATCGTGAGCTGATTCGATGTGGCGAATTCTGCTGACCGAGTTTCTCGGAGACCTCAAGGCCCACAAGACAAGGGCCCTGCTCACGATGTTCGCCATCACCTGGGGGACGATCGCGGTGGTCCTCTTGCTCGCCTTCGGGGAAGGGCTCCGGCGAACCATCAACCGCGGGCTTCTGAACGCCGGAGAGCGGATCTTCATGGTCTGGGGAGGGCAGACGAGCCGCGATTTCGAGGGTCTGCCCAGGGGAAGGCGCATTCCGCTGACGGAAGACGACATGCAGCTCGTGCTCCGCTTCGTGAACCAGATCGAGGCGGCCAGCCCTTCGTATGGCCGGTGGGGCGTGACCCTCAGCTACGGCGACGTGAAGACCACGACCTACATGGAAGGCGTGCACCCGCCGTTCTCCGAGATGCGGAGGATGTTCCCGAAAGCCGGAGGCCGTTTCATAAACCAGGCGGACGTGGACGAGAGACGGCGCGTTCTCTTCCTGGGTGATACGATCGCCTACCGGATCTTCGGAACCGAGGACCCGGTGGGGAAGGAGCTCGAGCTGGAGGGCGTCCCGTTCACCGTCGTGGGCGTCATGCAAGCCAAATTCCAGGACAGCAACAACAACGGCCCGGATGAGAATCGGGCGATCATCCCGGCGAGCACCTATCGCGCGATGTACGGCGATCGCTACGTCAACCACCTGCTCTTCAAGCCGAAGAGCGTGGAGCGCGCGGAGCTTACGAAGCAGGAAATCTACGAAGTGCTCGGCGCCAGGCACCGTTTCGATCCGGAAGACGAGCGCGCTCTGGGGATCTGGGACTTTATCGAGGACGCCGAGCAGACCCAGGCCATCGGAATGGGCATCCAGGTCTTTCTCGGTCTCGTCGGCCTGTTCACGCTCATCGTGGCTGGTGTCGGTGTGGCCAACATCATGTACGTGGTGGTGAAGGAGCGCACGCGCGAGATCGGCGTGAAGCTGGCCGTTGGCGCACGCAAGTCCCACATCATGGCGCAGTTCATGTTCGAGGCTCTGGCGATCTCGGTGATCGGAGGAATGGCCGGCATGCTGTTTTCAGTCGGGGCTGTGCTTCTGGTCGACGCAATACCGGCTTCGAACCCGGCGATGAACTACATCGCGAATCCGAAGCTGTCGTGGACGATCACGCTGGCCTGCGGTTCCATCCTGATGCTGATCGGACTGCTCTCCGGCTTCCTGCCGGCGAGAAAGGCCGCGCGCATGGATCCGGTCGAGTCGCTGCGCTACGAATAGCCCTCGTCTCCTGAAGGAGAGATCGATGGAAGAGTTCTTCATCGCGCTGGTACCGATCACGTTCATCCTCTCCTTTGCAGGAGTCCTGATCTTTCGGCCGCTCACCAAGCGGCTCGGAAACGTGATGGAGGCGAACGCCCTCGCGAAGAAACAGGTCGTGGATGATCAGCTGCACCACGAGCACGTGAAGGTGCTGCTGGAAACGCAGAACCTGAAGATCCAGCAGCTCGAGCAGAGGCTGGAGTTCACGGAGTCGCTGCTGGAGGCCCGGCCGTCTCAATTCCTCGGCACGGCCAGGTCCCGGGCGGAAATCGGCTGAAGCCCGTGGTCAGAAGAAGAAGAAGGCGCCGGCTCGGATCGCGAAGATGGATCCCGACCGCGACGTGCCTGGGACCGACGTGCCATCGATGTTCAGGTCCCCGCCCGTGAACCACCCGAACTGACCCGACACGTCGATCGAGATGCTCTCGGCCACGGGCATGTCGACGCCCACCAGGGCTCCGAGCTCGAGCCCGCTCACCTTGGTGGAGACCCCGTCCAGGCTGTTGCTGAGCTGCATCCAGCCCGCTCGCCCCTGGATGTAGGGAATCATCTCCGTCTCCTCGCTGAACAGGAGCAGATCTGCCACCGCGAAGACATCATAGCGATGTGCGAAGCCGTCCTCCTCCTGGATCTTGTGCCTGGAGTATCCCGCACCGCCGCCGAGGCGCAGTGGGACCTCGCCAAGCTGGTACAGGGCGGCAAGCTCGATTCCGGGGCCACCGTCCAGGCTGTCCCCGACCTCCCCGGTAAGGAGAACGTAGGAGAGGTTGGCGTCGAGCATGAATCGGGCCTCACGGCGAGGATCGAAACGGCCCTGCGCCGACACCTCCGCAGGCGCACCCAAGGGCTGAAGCAGAGCACCGAATGCTGCCGCAACGACGAAGCCTCGCATGGTGGCTCCCTTTGAAAGTTGCCTGAACGCCCGGCCCTGCCACGATTGCGACACTGGCAACGGGGTCCGTGCATGTCAACACCGCCGGCCCGCGGGTTGTTTCATAGCGCGCGAATTGCGACCTTTTCAGGAACTGCGGGGCGTTTACTGGCCGGTGCCGCGATAGGCCGCCCCGCCAGCCGGATTCGAGCCGATCGACGTCGGGTGGAGAGGGAATGAACGAAGATCAGAGCGAGGCTCCAAAACCCCCGGAGTGGAGAGTCCCGGGCGACGAGCAGCTTGAGACCGGAGCCTACCACGTTTGGAAGCCCCGGCCGCTGCTGCGCAGCATCCACTGGAAGCCCGTTCCCGCGCCGGAGAAAGACTCTGCCGCGGGGTCCTATGACGTCTTCGTGGACCAACGCGCGTTCAAGTCCATCCACCAGCACGTTTGGAACGCCAGTCCCACAGAAGAACCGTTCGGGTTCCTCGTAGGGGACCTGTGCGAGGATCCCGATACGGGCCGCCGTTACGTGATCGTGAGTGCGGCCGTGCCGTCGAAGTTTGCCCTGGCGGAGGACTCGGACCACCAGATTCCGGGCGAGGCCATCGTAGCCATGCAACTGGAGGTCGACCGGAGACGGGGGATCCTGGCTGGCTGGTATCACAGGCACAGATCGGGCGAACCTGCCCTGACGACCTGCGATCTGGCTACCCATCAGAAGCATTTCGGCGAGCCGTGGCACATAGCACTGCTATTCGTCACGGATGACGAGCGGCCGGCGGGCGCCTGTTTCCGCCGGACCCGGCACGGTCTCGACGGGGGGACTCCCCTCTCCTTCTACGAAATGGTCAGTAACGAATCACTGCTCGCCAGGGGGGTGCGGCGTTCCTTCATGGACTGGGCCAACGTCGAGACTGGCGAAGCCATCGAGGTAGATGCGCCGGCGCGCCCCGATAAGCCGGAAGAGGCGCCGCAGACGCTCGTGCCAGAGCCTGAGCTCGCTCCCACGCTCGACGTCGTCCCGGACGGTGAGTCCGACCCGGCTGCGCCGGATCTCGAGGTGGGTGAACCGGAGGATGCGGGTGAGCCGGGGCTGGAGCCGGAGCCGGTCGACGAGCTGCCGGTCGCCCTCGACGACCTGCTCGACGAAGCGATCGAGGCCGAGGCGGCAAGCCTTCCCCCCGCGAGCGATCTGGAGGATGACCTGGTGGTCATTCCGGAAGTCGACCTTGTCGACGAGGGGCTGCTGGACCTCTCCGAGGCTGGAGAGGTCGGGGGTGATCTCCTGGACCTCCCCGAGGTCGGCGCGGTCGACGACGATCCCGACGCTTCGCTGGACGACCTGCTCGAAGATGAGTTCGAGGGTCTGCCGGAGCCCATTCCGGTCGTGGACGACCTGGACGATTTGCCGGAGCCAGAGTGGGACGACGCGGCGGCCGTTGCTGATGTGTCGCTCCCCCTCGCCGCGGACCTGGACTTGGAATCGTTCGTCACCGAGCCCGAATCCCCGATGCCGACACCCACGGTCGACGGAGAGCTGGACCTGGACGAGGTAGAGCCTGACTGGGACGAGCCCGTGGACGAGGTCCCGGAGCCAGCGGATACGCTCGACGAGCCGGAGCCCGAGGCGATTGCGAGGCCCGACAAGGAGACGCCGCGCTCGCGCCGGGCTGCAATGGCGGCGGTTCTACTGGTTGTGGTTGCGATTGCGGTGAGCCTGGTGGTCTTTGTGCTTCCGTCCATTCAGGGAGGCGGCGTGGCGGACCCGGCCGCGTCCGGGGACACACCGGCGAGCACGTCGAACGAGGCGGGCGGCGCGGGATCTCCAGCGGCCGGAGACGTCACGGAAGGAGGAGGCGACCCAGGGCTCGGGGAGCCGGCCGGGGAGCTGGCTGTGGCAGACTCGACGCAACCTGAGTCCACGATTCAGGACTTGGAGAGGCTGGGTGACACGCTGCTGGAAGCCGTCAGTCGCTTCTATGGGCTGGCCGTGGCCGTGGACGGGGGAACGGCCACCTGCACTCAGCTGGCGGCGTCCTACGTGGAAGTCGAAGATCTCTGGATCGACTACAACGTGCGGGGCAGGGCTCGATTCCGGGGCCGGCTGCCTGAAGAGCTCGCGACCCGGGATGAACGGTTGTATGCGGGGGTACAGGACGTCGAGCGCGAGTATACGCGCTCTGGTTGCCCGAGGCCGTGATCCGGCGGTCCTCCCGGGGGGCCGCGGCCCGGCAGGCGGCCGGCCTCCTTGTCACCCTTCTCGTGACAGCTTCTTCCGCGGCATCGCAGGAGTCTCGTCAGAGGGTACGTGAGGCGGGCATCCGGATCGGGCTGATGCAGCCGGGTCCGCACAACGCGATCACCGACGTCGCGGAAGTTGCGGTCGGCCACAGTACGATCGTGCTGGGGGACTCGATCCGCACCGGAGTGACAGCCGTTCTCCCGCATCCTGGCAACCTCTATCTCGAGAAGGTTCGCGGGGCCGTAGTCGTCCGCAACGGATTCGGGAAGCTCGTGGGGCTCAGCCAGGTCAACGAGCTGGGCCAGATCGAGACCCCGATTCTGCTGACCGGCACTCTGAGCGTCTTCCGGGCGGCTGATGCTCTCGTTGATACCCTTTTGGCTGCGGAAGGGATGTCCGACGTTCGGTCGATCAACCCCGTCGTCGGGGAGACCAACGACGGGTACCTGAGCGACATTCGGGCTCGGCCCGTTCAACCCGAGCACGTGCGCGCGGCGCTCCGGGCCGCGGCGCCGGGCCCGGTTACGGAAGGATCGGTCGGGGCAGGGACGGGGACGCGCGCCCTGGGCTGGAAGGGGGGGATCGGCACGTCCTCGCGGCGGCTTCCGGAGGCCGCTGGAGGGTACACGGTTGGGGCCCTCGTTCAGACCAATTATGGTGGCATCCTAACGATCGCGGGTGTTCCGGTCGGACGCTTCGTGCGCGCCGACCCGCCGGTCCCGGCTACGCGCGACGACCGGGACGGAGGATCGGTCATGATCGTGATCGCCACCGACGCGCCCCTCTCCCATCGCGAGCTCGAGCGCGTCGCGGAAAGGGCCTTCGCCGGGATCGCTCGCACCGGCTCCTGGATGTCGCACGGCTCGGGGGACTACGCCATCGCCTTCTCCACGCACCGCGGCCCGCTGGACGAACCCGGCGGCGAGCTTCTCAGCCGCCTGTTCGTTGCCACGGCTGAAGCCGTGGAGGAAGCGGTGCTGAATTCTCTCTTTCTGGCAACTACGACGGTGGGCTACCGCGGTCATCGAGCCGAAGCGCTTCCCGTGGCGGAGGTGCTGGAGATCATGGAGCGGCGCGCGCCCTAGGCCGAAGACCTCTCGGTTTCGGAGACTCCCGATTCTGCCAGCAGGGTCAACCGTGCTGCGTCGATCTGATCCCGAATACGTTCGCGCAGTGCATCGAGGTCGTCTGCCCCCAGGTCCGTCGTGGGCACGGGATCCAGGATCTTCACCACGACTCGCGCTCGTCCGAACTTCATCGACCCCTTCTGAATAGCCGTCCGGGTTCCGTGCACCGCCAGCGGCAGCACGGGCTGGCCGCTCTCCAGCGCAAGCCGAAAGGCGCCGTTCCGGAAGGGTAGCATGTCGCGGGTGCGCGACCGGGTGCCCTCGGGGAAGATCATGATCGACGCCCCGCGGCGCAGCCAGCGTCGAAGCTTCCCGTACGAATCGGCGCGGCTCCTTGCATTCCCCCTTTCGACTCCGATGTCGCCTGCCATGCGCATCATCTGGCCCAGAAACGGCACCCGGAAGATCGAGGACTTGGACAGCCACTTCATGTCCCAGGGAAGCCAACCGATCAAGATAATATCGGCCATGGACTCGTGGTTGGCGACCACCACGAACGGGTGGTCCTCTCGCCTCGGGACCTGGCCTTCGACCCGCACGGTCCAGAAGGGGTTGAGTGCGATCAGAATCCGGGCGCCGAAGCGGAAGACTCTGCCTGCGAACCAGCGCGGCTCGTCCCACCACCAGGTGAACAGGAGCGTGACGCCGACGACCGGAGTCCACAGGATGACCACCAGCTCCCACACCACCCACACGAGAAAGCTCGTGAGGCCTCTCACCGGGGCTGTCCCGATCTCACGCTACGTCCACGCCCGTGTCGGCCGCCGAGGGCTCACTCGTGCGCAGCAGCAGGATCCCCACGACCGCCGACGCCAGTGAGCCGACGATGATCCCGATCTTTGCCAGCGCCAGCACGTCGTAGTCAGTGAAGGCCAGGGACGCGATGAAGATGGACATGGTGAACCCGATTCCGGCCAGGGCCGCTCCCCCCCACAGGGTCCGCCAGCTCGCCCCGTCGGGCAAAGAGCCGAGGCCCAGCCGGACGGCCAGCCAGGTGAAGCCCGTGATCCCGAGCTGCTTCCCTACGAAGAGCCCGACGATGATCCCCAGGGGGAGGGGATGCCCGAGGAGGTCGGCGGGCGCGACATTGGGGATCGGGATTCCGGCGTTGGCGAAAGCGAATACCGGAAGCACGAAAAACGCGACCCAGGGGTGGATGACGTGCTCCATCCGGTACAGGGCCGCCGCTGACTCCTGGGCCTCCTCCGCGATTTCCGCGAGTGCGTCCTCGGTCAGATCCTTTACCTCCCAGTCCTCGTCCGCTTCGTCTTCGATCTCCTGAAGGGAGCTGGTCGCGAGCTCCAGGGACTCGCTGACGCCACTGGCATCCGGACCCTGGCCGCGCCTCCGTGTGGCGGGAATCATCGCGGCGCAGGCCACGCCCGCGATCGTGGCGTGGATTCCGGATTGGTACACGAAGTACCAGGCGAACAGAGTCGGGATCACGTAGGCGAGCGGCCGCTGCACTCCGGCCCGGTTCAGCACGAAGAGGATGGCGACGGCGCCACCAGCCCAGGCGAGGGCCGTCATGTCGATATTGGTCGAATAGAAGATGGCGATCACGAGCACGGCCATCAGATCATCGGCGATCGCGAGCGCCGTGACGAACGTCTTGATCCAGAGCGGGGCGCGGCTTCCGAGCAGCGCGAGGATGGCCACGGCGAAAGCGATGTCGGTCGCCATGGGCACGCCCCAGCCCGCCACGTACGGACCGCCGCGATTGAATAGCCAGTAAAGGAACGCCGGCAGCACCGCGCCACCGAGGGCCGCGACCACCGGTAGGGCCGCGCGGCGCACCGAAGCCAGCTCGCCGACCAGGATCTCGCGCTTGATCTCCAAGCCTACGACGAAGAAGAACACGGCCATCAGCCCGTCGTTTACCCAGTGCAGCAAAGACATCTTGAGAGCCCAGTCTCCGACGACGAGACCGGCGTACGTGTACCAGAGGTCCTCGTAGGCTTGCCGAAGGGGCGTGTTGGCCACGATCAGAGCGATCGCAGCGGCGGTCATCATGACCACGCCTCCGGCGGACTCCGTCTTGACGAAACGAACGATGGCGCGAGAGACCCTGGGTCTCGAATCGGGCGCGGCCTGGCTCACGGCGACGATCTCCATGTTGGCTCGGTGAAGAGGGCCGGCATGTCGCCCGGATGGGCACACATCCCGCTGGACACCCCCCGGGCGAACGCCCATTTTGCTCGACCGACAGCCACAACCGCAAGCACAGGACGAGTGAGTCATGAGCCCGACAGAGTCCCGAGGCCAATCGGAGATCCTCCCGTCCGAGTTCCAGCCGGAGTTGCCCCGGGATCGCTTCCTCGTGAACGAGCCCCCGGGAGAGGAAGCTGTTCCCCTCGATGTGCTGATCGTGGGAGGCGGCCCCGCCGGTCTCGCGTGTGCGCTGGAACTCTCTCGCCTGGTCTCCGAGGAGGCGGAACGGGGCCGGAAGATGGCGGACCTGGAGATCGGAGTGCTTGAGAAGGCAGCGGCGCTGGGCGAGCATTGCCTGTCAGGAGCCGTCGTGAATCCGTCCGCCTTCCACGAGCTGTTCCCGGGTGTGGAGGCCTCCGATCTGCCGTTTCGCGGACCGGTGGAGGCCGATTCGGTCTACCTGCTGAGCGAGATGGGCAAGAGGAGGCTTCCGACGCCCCCGCCGATGCGAAATCATGGCAACTACGTCGCATCCATCTGCGAGATCGTCCAGTGGCTCGGGGCGAAGGCGGAGGACGCGGGGGTGAACGTCTTCACGGGCTTTCCGGCGGACTCACTCCTGATGGAAGGAGACCGGGTCATCGGCGCGCGCACCGCGCCGGCCGGACTGGACCGCGACGGGAATCCGGGGAGCGGTTTCATGCCGGCCATGGATCTCTCGGCCCGGGTGACCGTGCTGGCCGAAGGGACACGGGGCCCCCTGAGCCAGGCGTGGATGGAACAGCAGGGCGTGACCTCTGAGAATCCGCAGATATTCGCTCTCGGGGTCAAGGAGCTCTGGCAAGTGGATCGGCCACTGGACCGGGTCGTCCACACTCTCGGCTGGCCACTCCCCCGGGATGCCTTTGGCGGGAGCTGGATGTATCCGATGGGCGAAGACCTGGTGTCCCTGGGGCTGGTCGTGGGGTTGGACTACCGGCAGAGCACCCTCGACGTGCACGAATTGCTTCAGCGGCTCAAGGGGCATCCGCTGGTGCAACCGGTCCTGGAGGGAGGTGAATGCGTCGAGTGGGGTGCCAGGACCATCCCGGAGGGCGGCTACTACTCCATCCCCGAACGGTTGTCCGGGGACGGGCTTCTGGTCGCCGGGGACGCAGCGGGATTCGTCGACGTGCCGAGTCTCAAGGGCATCCACTACGCGATGTTCTCCGGGATCTACGCGGCGAGGGCCGCCTTCCAGGCCCTGGCCGCCGGGACGGCGAATCGGGCGTCCCTGTCCTCGTACGACGACATGGTTCGCTTGAGCTCGATCGCCCGCGATCTGTACCGGAGCCGGAACATGCGGTCCGTGTTCAAGTCCGGCTTCTACCGTGGAGGCCTGCGGTCCGCCGCGGCCATCGTCACCCGTGGCCGCTGGCCGGGCAAGCGGGTCGCCGTGGAACCGGATTCCGAGGAGTCGAGAACCGTGGTCCCCGCGGCGAACTTCACGCCCGACGGTAAGGCGACGCTCAGCAAAGTCGATGCGGTGTTCAGGTCAGGGAACGCCACCCGCGACGACATCCCCTCTCACCTCATCTCGCCCGGTGCCGTGCCTCGGGCCGTGCAGGACATGTACGAACACATGTGCCCGGCCGGTGTGTACGAGGCCGGTACCGATGGGCTGGTCGTGAACGCGCCGAACTGTATCGACTGCAAGGCCACCGACGTTCTCGGGCCGAGATGGACGCCCCGCGAGGGAGGGAGCGGTCCGGCGTACAAGCGGATGTAGCCGCGGTCGGCCAACCCCCGTCGTGGGTGGCCACTGCGAGGCCAGAAGCCGAGAGCCCGGGGTCCGCGGGGACGCACGGGCTCTCCTGCCAGCACCAACTCTCTCGTCCGAAACGGGACAACACGACTCGCGGCCGCGAGCCATGCTGTCCCGCCTCCGGGTCCTAGTTGCCGTCTCCGAGGAGCTCCTCTAGCAGCTCCTCCGCTTGGTAGACGCTCCGCAAAGACTCCGTTATGCCGGCCGAGTGGACCGAGACCGTCCGGCCGTTCGGTGCGGCAAACAGGAACTCGTTCGGCAGCGATTCGACGTTCCCGTCGAAGGCGATGCCGACCCAGCGCGCGTCACGATCGATCACCGGGCTTCCGCTGTTGCCGCCCGTGATATCGTTGGTCGAAACGAAATTGATCGGTATGCTCATGTCTACCGACCCGCGTGCGGCCTCGAACGCCGGGGCCAGCTCCCACGGCATCTCGTTGTCGAACTCCACCGCCCGGGCATACAGCCCGTAGATGGAGGTCTGCGCCGGCGCATAGGTGCCGTTGAACTGGTACCGCTGCACCACGCCGTCCGTGATCCGCAGCGTGAACGTGGCGTCCGGCGGCAGGTCGGTTCCATACACCGCGAACAGGGCAGAAGCGAACCGCTCGTTCTGCACCTCCTCGGAGGCGTTGGCCGACTGCCATTGGCCGATGACGCTCTGCTGCTCCGCCTGCATCGCCCGAACGAGCTCGATCAACGGATCGGTGCTCGCCTGGACCGCCTCGATGCCTCCCGCAATCAGCGACTCGCGGTAGGCCGCATCACCCATCTGAGAGGAGTCGATCAGCCGGCGGGCCGCCTCCTCGGGCGTCTCGCCTGCATGAACCGCCTGCACGAGGGCCGCGTCCGCCGGGAGCCACTTCTGTGCCAGGGCCAGGCGGCCGGCCAGCATGCCCAGCGCCTGATCCATGTGCATCTCCCCCGGGTCCTCGATCGCGGCTTCGATTCGCGCGAAGCCATCCGGCCGCTGGTCCTCGGGCATGGCTGCCATCTGGACGTACTGGCCGAGCTGCGCCGCCATCTGCAGGTGAGCCGACGGGTTGAGCAGGTTCGGGTTGTTCATGATGACCGTAGGAGCGATCTCGGCCATCGTCTCGTTGATCTGCGCGAGCTCGTCCCACACGTCGTCGAACTGGGCGGCGAGTGAAGGATCCGCTTCTACGGCTGCCCGGAACTCGTTCTCCCAGGCAATCTTACGCGCCGTGAGCTCGACGTCGCGAAGGCCGCCGAGCTGGCCGCGGAACAGCTTCTGCGTGTTCTCGAATCCGAAGACCATGTTCTGCATGGCCCGGCCGCGCTCGGGATCCTTGGCCTGAATCGCATGCATGACCTCGAGGCGCTGGTCGAACAGGTCGAGCAGCATCGGGTGCCAGATCTCCCGCTGGTACATGTACTGGGCCAGGGTGATCTGACGGGCGGTCGAGCCCGGGTTCCCGGTCACGAACACGAGCTCACCCTCGGCCGCGCCATCGGGATCCCACTCGAAGTAGTGCGGGGTGGAGGCCGGCGCGTCTCCGGCGTCGTCGTACGCCCGGACGAACGTGATGTCGAGGTCGTACCTGGGATACGTGAAGTTGTCCGGGTCGCCGCCGAAGAACGCAGCCTGCATCTCGGGGGTGAAGACCAGTTTCACGGTGTTGTAGCGCTGGAACTTGTACAGCTTGTACTGGCCGCCGTGGAACAGAGACACCACCTGGCATTGGAGGCCCGTCTCCTCCTCGCAGGCGCCGCTCAGCTCCTCGCCCAGGGCGTCGCGCGCCGCGGTGATCTCCGCGTCCGTCATGCCCTCTTCGGCTACCGACCTGAGCTCGGTCGTGATGTCCTCGATCTCGATCAGCTGATCCAGGAAGAGGTTGGGGCACACGAGCTCCTGATCGCGCGTGGGCGCATAGAAGCCGTCGTTCAGGTAGTCGTTCTCGTCGGTCGAGACCGCGTCAATGCAGCCGCGCGCGCAGTGGTTGTTCGTGATCACGAGTCCGTCGGGAGACACGAACGACGCTGAGCATCCGCCGCCATAGCGCACCGAAGCGAGCCGGACGTGCTCGAGCCACTCGGAGCTCGGGCGAAAGCCGTACGTCTCTTCCCAGTAGTCCACGGGCGGATTCTCGAACGTCCACATGGTGCCCATCTCGGTGCCCGTCAACGTCACGTCTTCGGACAGGGCCACGGCGGCCTCGGGGGCGTCCAGGAGCCCGGCGGGAGCCGGCGCCTCCATGACCTCTTGAGGCATCGGCGGTGGTGCCGTCTCGGGCGGCGGCGCCGATGAGCAGGCCGCCGTCAGGGCCACGGCCAGCAGCGTGAGATGTCGTACTCCGATATTGGTCATCGGTCACTCCGTTCATGGGTTGGGCGGGTCACGGACCCGTCAATTGCCTGCAAGGGCCAGGCCTGCGCGCGCCGGTTCAAAGGAGCTGGCGCAGCACAGTCTGCAGGATGCCTCCGTTGCGGTAGTAGTCGATCTCCACCTCGGTGTCGAGCCGCACCAGGGCCTCGAATTCGCTGGCCGTTCCGTCGGCCCCGACGGCCCGTACGTACGCGGTGGATCCGGGCTCGAGACCGGACTGTATCCCGGTGATGTCAAACCTCTCGGTCCCGGTCAGGCCCAGCGATTCAGCGTTTTCACCGTCGGGGAACTGGAGCGGCAGGATTCCCATGCCGATGAGGTTGCTCCGGTGGATGCGCTCGTAGCTCTCCGCGATGGCCGCTCGAATCCCGAGGAGCCGCGGCCCCTTTGCGGCCCAGTCACGGGACGAACCCGTGCCGTATTCCCGGCCCGCAAGGACGATCAACGGAACGCATTCCTGCTCATAGCGCATTGCAGCATCGAAGATCGGCATCTGCTCGCCCGAAGGGAGGTGCCGCGTGAATCCGCCCTCGACGCCGGGCACCAGCTGGTTCCGGAGGCGCACGTTGGCGAAGGTCCCCCTCATCATCACCTCGTGATTTCCGCGACGTGAGCCGTAGGAGTTGAAGTCCGATGCGGCTACGCCCCGCTCCGTGAGGTAGCGTCCTGCCGGCGAGTCCTGAGCGATGGCCCCGGCCGGAGAGATGTGGTCCGTCGTCACCGAATCGCCGAGCAGGGCAAGCGCCCGCGCGCCGCGGATGTCCTCGAGGGCGCCAGGATGTCTGTCCATGCCCTCGAAGAATGGCGGGAGTCGGACGTACGTGGAGGTGGTGTCCCAGTCGTACAGGTTGCCGGGGGGCACCGGCAGGGCTCTCCATTCATCGTCGCCTTCGTACACTCCCGCGTACTGCTCTCTGAACTGCTCCGTGCGCACCGAGGTCCGAACCGCATCGCGGACTTCGGCCTGGCTCGGCCAGATGTCTTTCAGGTATACGTCGCCGCCCTGCTGGTCCTGGCCGAGTGGCTCCGAGGTCAGGTCGATGTCCATGCGGCCGGCCAGCGCGTAGGCGACCACCAGGGGAGGGGAGGCCAGATAGTTTGCTCGGGTCAGGGGGTTCACCCGCCCCTCGAAGTTGCGATTCCCAGAGAGCACCGCAGCGGCCATGAGATCCGCGTCCTTGACAGCTGCTGCCACGGGCGCTGGGAGGGGTCCGCTGTTTCCGATGCACGTGGTGCACCCGTACCCGACCACCGCGAAGCCCAGCTCTTCGAGCGGTGGAAGCAGCCCCGCCGCGGTGAGGTACTCCGTGACCACCTTCGATCCCGGGGCCAGGCTCGTCTTGACCCAGGGCTTCGGCTGGAGACCCCGAGCCGCCGCGTTACGGGCCAGCAGCCCCGCCGCGACCATGACGCTGGGGTTCGAGGTATTCGTGCAGCTCGTGATGGCCGCGATCACTACCGCGCCGTCCGGGAGGTCGAAGGACACGGGCTCATCGTCCGGGCTCAGCATCTGCACTGGAACGGCGGTGGCCGCACCACCGCGCCGGGCCGAATGCTCCGCCTGGACCTCCTCGAAGGAGCTCCGCACCCGCGACAGGGGAACTCGCTGCTGAGGCAGCTTGGGTCCGGCGAGGCTGGACTCGACGGTCGACAGGTCCAGCGAGAGGGTACCGGTAAACTCGGGTTCCTCCGACTCGCGGGTATGGAACAGGCCCTGCGACCTGGCGTACGCTTCTACCGCCCCGACCCTGGCCTCGTCCCGGCCGGAGAACCGGAGATACTCGAGCGTCTCGTGGTCGATCGGGAAGATCGCGCAGGTGCTCCCGAACTCCGGCGACATGTTCGAGATGGTGGCCCGGTCGGCCAGCGACAGGGACCCCAGTCCCTCTCCGAAGAACTCCACGAACTTCCCCACGACGCCGCGCTCACGGAGCATCTCCGTCACCCGCAGCACCAGGTCGGTGGCGGTCGTTCCCTCGGGCAGGCGACCGTGGAGGCGGAATCCCACGACTTCGGGTACCAGGAAGCTGATCGACTGACCCAGCATCGCGGCTTCCGCCTCGATCCCTCCGACTCCCCAGCCCAGTACGCCAAGCCCGTTGATCATCGTGGTGTGGCTATCAGTCCCCACCAGCGTGTCCGGGTAGAGAATGCGCTCCTCGCCGCTTCCGACATCGAACACCACCCTGGCCAGATACTCGAGGTTGACCTGGTGCACGATGCCGGTGCTGGGCGGGACGACCTTGAAATTGCCGAAGGCCTGCTGGCCCCAGCGGAGAAAGAGATAACGCTCGCGGTTGCGCTCCATCTCCTTCTCAGAATTGATGAACAGGGACGCGAGCCGTCCGTAGCTGTCCACCTGCACCGAGTGGTCGATCACGAGCTCGGACGGCAGTCTCGGATTGATCAGCTCCGGATCGCCCCCCATCCGCAGCATGGCGTCGCGCATCGCCGCGAGATCGACCACTGCGGGCACACCCGTGAAGTCCTGCAGGATGACCCGGGCCGGCATGAACGAGATCTCGCGCTCTTCAGCCGGATCCCACGCCGCGAGAGCCTCGATATCGTCCGCCGTGACCGTGGTCCCGTTCTCATGACGAAGCAGGTTCTCGAGCAGTAGCCGAATCGAGAACGGTAGCCGGTTGACTCTGCCGACGCCGGCCCGCTCGAGGGCCTGAAGGTCGAACAGGTGAGCCGAAGATCCATCCGGCATGTCTATGCGGCGCCGGGCGCCAAACGTGTCCTTGCTGATCGTGGTAGCAGACGTCATGGGGTGCTCTCTGTGAGGGTGAAAAACAGCGCGCGCGGCTGTCGTGGAATTGCCGTCGACCGCGCGTCCGAAGACAACATCTTGATCATGTCAATATGCCACCCGGAGTAGGCGGGGGCGAGTCCGCGGGCTCGCGGGCGAACGCGATCACCGGCGCCCGTCTGGCACGATCAGCCAGACGGGTCGTATAGTGGGTGCCCGGTCGCGCGAGAGGCGCCAACGCGTTGAATGAGAGGCCGATGGGCGAACCGTACAGGGCCGACCACAGGGGGCCGGTATTTCACTTCTTCTGGCCGCTGACCCGGTACATCACGACGCACGTGACCGTGCTCCTTCTCGGTCTCGTGTTCTACGTGCTCAACCGGGCGACGGTCATTGGCCGTGGGAACGTGCCTCGCCGTCGGAACACGCTCCTGCTGTCCAACCACCAGACGATGATCGACAGCTTCCTGGTGGGCACGGCGGCCTATTTCGGCCCGGCCACGTTCCGCCCCTACCTGATTCCCTGGAATCCGGCCGCGGAGGAGAACTTCTTTCGAAACCCCTTCTGGGCCTGGTGGGCGGACAACTGGAAGTGCATTCCGGTCAAGGCGGGCCGTCGCGACAGCAAGGCTCTGCACCGGATGATCAGGGCGGGGAGGCGTGGGACGATGGTGCTCTTCCCGGAAGGGACCCGCTCGCGGGACGGTGAGATCCGGAATGGCCGCCCTGGGGCGGGGCTGGTGATCCTCGCGAACCAGCCTGCCGTGGTCCCCGTGACGGTCGATGGCCTGTATGACGTGCTGCCCGTGGGCAGCAGTTTTCCGCGACTGTTCAAGCACATCTGGCTGGCGTTCGGGAAGCCGATCGATTATTCCGACTACGTGGGCCGGCCACGGTCGAAGGAAACCGCGCAGGAGATCGTGGACGACGTCACCGACATCCTTCGAAGGCAGCTCGCTGGTCTCCGCCGCCTGCGGGCCGGAGAGATCGACCGGAAGACCTTCGAACGAATACTCAACCGAGAAGAGGAACAACATTGACCAAGTTCACTATCCTGAAGACGGCCGTGCTCGCTGCGAGCGTATCCCTGCTCGGTTCGGCCTGCACGCAGTCGCGGGAGGCTACCAACGAGACCGTTGCCGGGGGGGAAACGACGATGCCGCAGCCTGAGGTGAAGGGGCCGCGAGTGCTGCTGGAGACGAGTGAGGGGAACATCCTCCTGGGGTTCTATCCAGAGGAGGCGCCGCTCACCGTGGAGAACTACCTGGCCTATGTCGAGGGCGGCCACTATGACGGACTTGTCTTTCACCGGGTGATGCCGGATTTCATGATCCAGGCGGGAGGACACGAGGCGGACCTCACCATGCGTGAGCCCGGACGAGCCTCGATCCGCAACGAGTCGGACAACGGACTCACCAACGCCCGGGGGACCATCGCGATGGCGCGCACGGGGGACCCGCACTCCGCGTCCGCCCAGTTCTTCATCAACCACACCGACAACCCCTTCTTGGACTACGGCGCCCGGAACCCGGGCGAGTGGGGGTACACGGTGTTCGGCGAGGTGCTCGAGGGCATGGACGTGGTGGATGCCATCGCGGCCGTGGAGACCGGACGCACGGCAGGGATGGACGACGTTCCGACGGAGACCATCATCATCGTGTCGGCCAGGGTCGTGCAGCCCTAGGTCACTCCGCCATCGAGAGGGCCGTCGCGGACCTGGCGCCCGCGACGGCCTCTGCTGCTTTCAGACCAGCCTTCAGACCACCACGCCCGCCGCGAGCACTTCCTCGAACACGGGGAGCGCTGCTTCCAGGGCTTCTCGTTCGATCACGAGCGGGGGAGCGATGCGGATCGTGTGGTGGTGTGTGTCGTTGCAGAGGATGCCGCGCTCTTTCAGCCCCTCGCAGAACGGCCGGGCCAGCCCGGACTCGGGCTTGATCTCCACACCGATCATCAGGCCGCGCCCGCGAACTTCCTTGACGTGCTGGGAGTCCATGTCACGCAGAGCGCCCATGAACCACTCCCCGAGCTCCTGCGCCCGGTCGGCCAGTCCCTCGTCGAGAATCACATCGAGGGAAGCCTGGCCCACGGCCGCACCGAGCGGATTCCCTCCGAAAGTGGACCCATGGTCACCCGGGTGGAACACGTCCATCACCTCGTCGTTCGCGAGGATGGCAGAGACGGGATAGACGCCTCCTCCCAGCGCTTTCCCGACGATGAGGACGTCGCCCCGGGTTCCATCCCAGTCACCGCAGAACAGCTTTCCGGTCCGGCCGAGACCCGTCTGTATCTCGTCATTGAGCAGTAGCACGTCGCGGGCGGAGCAGATCTCCTGCGCTTTCCCCAGATACCCGTCCGGAGGCACGACGATGCCTCCCTCGCCCTGAATGGGCTCCACCAGGAAGCCGACCGTGTGGGGCGTGATCGCGGCCTCGAGCGCGTCCAGATCTCCGTGCGGCACGAACTTGAAACCCGGGGCGAAGGGGCCGAAGCCGTCTCGATACTGGTCTTCGGAAGAGAAGCCGACGATCGTGGTCGTCCGGCCATGGAAGTTGTTCTCGCAGACGATGATCTCGGCCCGGTCCTCCGGGACTCCCTTGACCTTGTAGCCCCACTTACGGGCCGCCTTGAGAGCCGTCTCGACTGCCTCGGCACCTGTATTCATGGGCAGAGCACGCGAGAAGCCGGCCGCTTCGGCCAGGGCCTTCAGGAACGTTCCCATTCGGTCGTTGTGAAAGGCCCTCGAGGTGAGAGTCAGCCGGTCGGCCTGGTCTTTCAGCGCACCCACGATCCTGGGGTGCCGGTGACCCTGGTTGAGGGCCGAGTAGGCGCTCAGCATGTCGAGGTACCGATTCCCGTCCACGTCCCAAACCCACCAACCATCGCCTCGTTCTATGACGACAGGGAGCGGAGCGTAGTTGTGCGCACTCCAGCGCTCCGCCTCCCGTACATAGCTCTGCGTCCGTTCCATTGTCGAACTCCTTGCGATCTCTGAATCCGCTTTGGCTGTAAGCCGATCGACCACCTGGCCGGCGGGAGGTTAGGCTGTTGTCGGTTGCGGAGCAACGGCTCGGCTCGCCCGCCGCAGCACGTCCCGCACGAGGACTGGACAGGCGGGCCCGGGTCCTCCATACTCGGTGCCTCGGGACACGCTCGAAACGCCCGAGGAACCAACGAAACCGGGGACCAAATGTACATCATCATCACCGCGATACTCGCCGTCCTGATCGCCGGAATCGGCGGTACGATCGCGTTCTTCTGCCGACTCCCGGAGCTCGACGCTTCCAGCGACGCGCCCTGATCCGACCGGCTCCCGTGCGGGCGATCCGTTACCGGTCGGCCGTGATGACCCTCTCCACCATCTCCGCATCGTCCGGGAGCAGCTGCGCCCGAACGAGCCGTGGTACAAGCTCTCTCCACTCGGGACGCATTCGATAGGCCTCGGCGAAGAGCGGAAGAGACTCCTCGACGCGTCCGGCGCTCGCGAGGGTGACCGCGTGCCAGAAGATGGGCTCGGACTCTCCCGGAAGTAGGGCCTCGGCCTTTCGGTATTCCTCGACCGCAGCATCGATGTTGCCACGTGTGACCTGTTCGTCTCCCTCATTCATGTGCCGGTACGCCCGCGCCACCACGAGGAGGCGGCGAAGCTCCACCAGCGGCTCATCGTGATCCTCTACCCGCAGATCGAACCGCCGGTCCTGCCATGGCCGCCCCGACGGCTCGGGGGCCACGACGAGCAATGCCGCCGACTGCCGCCCGCGGATGTCACCCCCCTCGGCCTCGGCTGCCTCCAGGGCCGACATAAGTCGCTCGGCGAGGTCTCCCGCGGTGGACGAGAAGGCACTCACCATCGCATCGCAGACCGTCGGGTGATGCATCAGGTTGGCCTGCACCGTGAAACCTTCACCCTGGAAGTCGCAGGCCTCCTCGATCGCCAGGGAGCCGGTATGCACGGCCGTGCCCCCGTCGGCGTCGACCATCCCGACCTGCCGGACCGCCGGGTGAGAGTCAGCTGATACGAGGCCGCGGAGCGCCTGCTCCGCAGTGCTGCCCGTGCGCATGAGCACCAGCCCGTTCGCCCCGTACGACGGATCGATAAACGACTGCGTCGCGATCACCCCCACGCCACTCTCGGCCCAGACGACGGACGAGCCAACGGAGAACCAGTGTGACTGAACGGCCACCCCGAGTTCGCCCGTATCCGTGTCGCGGGCAACGATGGAGTACGTGCTCACCGGTCGCAGCGGCCGATCCGTCTCCTGAGCGGCAGCAGTCGTAGCGATCGGTGGGAGGATCGCCGAGAGCAGAATGACGTTGGGCAGGCTGGCCAACCATGCCGAGGGTGACATCATGAGAGTTCTCCCGATGGGGTAGAGCTTGGGCTGCCTGTACACGTAGGAGTCTATGGTGGCGATTCGCGGCGCGGAAGTTCAGCCCGTTGGGCTCGCTAACCCTGCGCGGACCCGCAGGCTCGTAAAATAGGAATCGGAATATGGTTGCACCTCGAATGTAATGTCGATTCTAGGGTCGTTTCGACCGGTGGACAGTACCGGGGTCCGATGCTATATTTGTCGGTCCTGCAGTTCTCGTCTGGACCCAACTACGAGGTATGCATGACAAAGCACTTCCGGGACGACAGTGGTAGAAGGTGGAAGGCGTGGCTCGCTTCGCGTGACGTCTTCTGGCCCGATCCTGACAAGACCGGAGCGAAGGACGATAACGAGTCGGTCATCTTCGTGTGCTTCTCCGACCCTGCCCAGCCGCAGCGTCGCATCCGACTGCCCGCCGGTTCGTTCGAGGCTCTCAGCGTCGAAGATCTGAAGAGCAGGTTCAGCGTCGCCGAGCCGGATCCAGCCATCCGGTAATTTGGCGGACGCTCGACCCGGCTCGAGCGAGGGGCGTGACACCGGCAGGTTCCCGGCGTTGCGCCCCTTTCTTATGAAGCTCCAATGACCCGACATTGCGGGGGTAAATGACTGACTCGAATACGAACAAGGGGCTCGCCGGCATCGTGGCGGCGGAGTCGTCTCTGAGCTTCATCGACGGCGTGGAGGGCCAGCTCTGGTATCGCGGCTACGACGTGCACGCGCTGGCGAAGCACGCCTCCTACCTTGAGTCCGTATACCTCCTGTGGTACGACGCGCTTCCCACGGCCGCCGAGCTGGCATTGTTCGAGGGCCTCCTCGCCGGTGAGCGGGAATTGCCGGTTCCGGTCCTCGATGTGCTGGCGCGATTCTCTGACTCGGGGTCCCCCATGGCGGCCCTGCGGACCGCCGTATCGGCGCTGGGACAGGTAGACCCCGAACCGGATGACATTTCCCACGACGCCGACCTTCGGAAGGCGGGGCGACTGGTGGCCGGGATGCCGACCATCGTGGCGGCCTTCGATAGGATCCGGCGAGGGCTCGATCCGATTCCCCCGGACACTGAGCTGCCTCACGCGGCCAACTTCCTCTACATGCTGAGCGGAGAGAGGCCGAGCAAGACGGCGGCGCGTGCCCTGGATACCTCGTGGCTGCTGTACCTGGAGCATGGCCTCAACGCATCGACGTTCACGGCGCGCGTGGTTGCCTCGACTCTGGCCGACATGCACTCGGCGGTCACGGCGGGCATATGCGCGCTGAAGGGGCCACTGCACGGAGGCGCGAACGAGAAGGCAATGCAAATGCTTCTCGAGATTGGCGCTACGGAGGCGGTCGAATCGTACGTGGATCGGGCTCTGGCCGAGAAACGCAAGATCATGGGATTCGGTCACCGGGTCTATCGGGCCGAGGATCCGCGCGCGACACACCTGCGCAGAATGGCCGAGGACCTGAGCGACGATGCCGGCGAGCCAAGGTGGTTCGAGATCTCGAAGGCGCTCGAGGATGCACTGCTCGAGCGCAAGGGCCTGCGCGCCAACGTCGACTTCTACTGCGCCACGGTGTACTACACCCTGGGCCTGCCCATCGATCTGTTCACGCCTCTTTTCGCCATCGGGCGAACGGCCGGTTGGGCGGCCCACGTGATGGAACAGCATATGCACAACCGACTGATCAGACCTCGAGCGGAGTACACGGGCGAGCTGGATCGACCCTGGGTTCCCATCGACAGACGCTGACATTTTGCTGCCGGAGACTAGAGAGAATGAGTTCAGACTACCGCTATGCCAAAGTGCCTGACGGCCAGACCATCGAGATTGGCGCCGACGGACCGTCCGTTCCCGATCGTCCGATCCTGCCGTTCATCGAGGGAGACGGAATGGGCCCCGACATCTGGGCTGCCGCCGTCCGTGTCTTCGATGGGGCGGTCGAGGCTGCCTACGGATCCGACCGGAAGATTCAATGGATGGAGGTGTATGCCGGAGAGAAGGCGCAGCAGCTGACGGGGGAGTGGCTCCCCGAAGAGACGTTGCAGGCGATTCGTCAGTTCGCGGTCGCGATCAAGGGGCCGCTGACCACGCCCGTGGGTGGAGGCATCCGTTCGCTCAACGTGACGCTTCGGCAGAAACTCGACCTGTACGCGTGCGTGAGGCCGAGCCGGTGGATCAAGGGCACTCCGTCTCCGGTACGCTCTCCCGAGAAGCTGGATGTCGTCATCTACAGGGAGAACACGGAGGATGTGTACTCGGGAATCGAGTGGGAGGCCGGAACGGCCGAGGCCGAGAAGGTCCGGGCGTTCCTGAACGAGGAAATGGGCTGCTCGGTTCGCGAGCACAGCGGCATCGGCGTGAAGCCGATCTCCGAGTTCGGCACCAAGAGACTCGTCCGGATGTGCATTCGGGAAGCGATCCGCAACGGGCGCAAGTCGGTAACGCTGGTGCACAAGGGCAATATCATGAAGTTCACGGAGGGGGCCTTCCGCGAGTGGGGCTACGAGGTCGCCCGTGACGAGTTCGGAGATCAGACGATCACGGAAACGGAGCTGTGGAGCGCCTACGATGGAAAACAGCCCGAAGGCAAGGTCGTGATCAAGGACCGGATCGCCGACGCTATGTTCCAGCAGATCCTCCTCCGTCCGGCCGAGTACGACTACATCGCCCTGCCGAATCTGAACGGTGACTACCTGTCGGATGCATGCGCCGCCCAGGTCGGCGGACTCGGGATGGCGCCCGGCGCCAACATCGGCGATGGGGTCGCGCTGTTCGAGGCGACCCATGGAACGGCTCCGAAGTACGCGGGTCTCGACAAGGTGAACCCCGCTTCGCTGATTCTGTCGGGCGTGATGATGTTCGAGTATATGCGCTGGGACGAGGCGGCCCGGGCGCTCGTGGAAGGAATCGAGCAGACCGTCGGGCAGAAGTACGTGACCTACGATCTGGAGCGCCAGATGGACGGCGCTACCCTGGCCAAGACGTCACAGTTCGGCGACCGGATCATAGAGAACATGCGGGCTGGCTGAATCCGGCCGTAGACGGCGTCGGACCCCGGTCCGACCCGGGGAAGAACCGCCAGATACGGAGGGACGTATCGGGTCACGGACGCCGACGGGTGTCGGGCTCCTGGTCGCGCTTAGCCTCTACGCGGCTCCGGGCCTCTACGGCCAGGAGCCGGAGGCGCAGGCGCCCGAAACACCCTCCGACTCCCTCGTGGGGGAGTTGCAGGGTGAGCTGACCGGTACGCTGGCGGACACGGCCGCGGAGGGCGCGTTCCAGCAGATCGTCGAAGAGCTTCGGCCCCCCGCCGACGGCTGGTCGTGGACCACGTACGAGTGGGACCGCGAGACGATCCTGCGCTCGAACGCCATGACGTTGCAGGACCTCCTGGCGGAGCTGGTGCCGGGATTCACCACCATTCGCACTACCTGGTTCGGCGGACCCCATTACGCTGTAAACGGGGCGATCGGGCCAGGGTTCATCTCCGTTTCAATGGATGGGCGCGAACTCACAACGCTGGACGCGGGCCAGGTGGACCTGACCCGTATCGCCCTGGCCGGCGTCGAGAGCGTCCGGGTGCGCCGCCGGGCCGACGGTTGGGTCGCGGAAGTCGCGACCTTGAGGCGAGAGAAGCGCGAGGCGTACTCCCGGATCACCGGCGGAACGGGAGATCCGGGTCTCAGCCGGCTGCGCTTGGTGTTCGGCAACGGGCTGGGCCGGAACTTCAACCTCGGCACGGGGATCGACTTGCTCGACACCGGCGGAGACACGCCCTCCGGCGACTTCAACTTCTGGGGCCGCGTGGAGTGGCTGCCTACCGGTGGGGACACGGGTCTCGAACTCCACTGGGTCACCGAGAAGATGGAGCGCACGGTGTATTCGGACGAGGAGCTGAATCGCACCGAGCTTTTCGCACGGGGCCGGGGAAATCTGGGCAGACATTTCCAGGTCGAGGCGTTCGCCGGCACTTCGGGACTCAGCCTGGAGGGCGAGAGCGTCCGGACGGTGGCCAATGGAGGATTCCGCCTCTCAGGGGAGTCGGCGGATGGGTGGTTCCGATCGTCCTTCAGGCTCTGGGACGACTCCTCGTATCCGGTCGTCGATGGCGACCTCGAAGGCGGGTACCGGGTGCTGTCCTGGCTGTCGCTGAACGCCGGCGGACGCATCGCATCTTGGAACGACTTCGGAACCTCAGAGCTCCGGGCGGGCCTGGAGGCTCGGTTTCGTCCTCTCCGCCTGACCCTCACTGCCGACGGTGCGACGGGCACGCGCGGCGTGTCGTATCCCACACTCGGCACAGCCGATTCCGTGACGTTCGATCTCGCTGCGGGCGGGCTGGCAGTGGACCTGGGTCCCTTCACCCTCTCGGGCCGCGGAGAGTATCAGAAGTTGAGCCGTCAGCTTCCCTTCGGCGCCGTGTTCGACAGGGACCAGGAGCCGGGAGGCGAAGTAGAGCTGGGCCTCGCCGAGGCTGGCGTGCAGGGCCCGTTGATCCCCCTGGGCCTGGTGCTCGAGGGCGTGTCACCGATCGCGCTCCGCGGCTTCTTCCGCTATGCGAACGTGCTGAGCGGCGATGATCCTCTCTACGTCCCCGAAAGCGTCGCGCGCGCCGAGGTGTTCTGGCACGACTCGTTCTTCGAGGAGGAGCTGGAGGTCAGCGCGTCCTTCGGTCTCAACTACCGGGACGCGATGCTCACGGCGCCCTCTCCCGCTACAGGGGGCTCGCTGCCCGTCGAGGTTCCCTCCTACGGCTTCATCGACTGGAACCTCATGATCCGGATCCTTGGCGTTCGCGTATACTGGCGGTACGAAAACCTCACTGCCGCTGCGGGCGAGGACCTGCCCGGGCTCGCGTTTCCGGCGCGTCGATCCGTATTCGGAGTGAAATGGGAGTTCCTGAATTGAGCCGAAAACGCTATACTCATCGGTTCCTATGATACGCAGCATGACGGGCTTCGGGTCGGCGTCCACGACGGCCGGCGGAGTGAATCTGAGTCTCGAGCTCCGGTCGGTGAACTCGCGGCACCTGAAGATTCACTTCCGGCTGCCGCCGGGTGCGGAGCGCCTGGAGGAGGCGCTGAGGGAGGAGCTCGGGGCCAGCGTGCGCAGAGGGCATGTCGATGTCACGCTGAGAGTCGGGGCTCCTGGAGAATCCGGGGTGGGGACGGCGAAACCGGTCTATCGCCTGGATGAGAGCCGTGCCCGAGCCTACCTGGAAGCGCTTCGCGCCCTCAAGGTGGAGTGGGACCTGCCGGGTGAGGTCGATGTCGGGCTGCTCGCTCGCTGCGACCGGCTGCTGGAGGAAGTCGCGGCCGACCCGGTGGAGGCCGTAACCGAGGAATCGGTTTGCGGTCTGGCCTGCGAGGCAGCCGCCCAGCTCGTGGAGATGCGACTCCGCGAGGGCGAGCGACTGGCGACCGATCTACTCGAGCGGGTCGCAGCGCTGGACGCCGGTCTCAGCGCGGTCGAGGAGCTGACGCCGGCCAGGCTCGAGCGTGAGACCGAGCGCTTGCGCCGCTCGATCCGGGAGCTGGCTGGAGACGTCGAGATCGATCCGGACCGGATCGCACGAGAGATCGCGTTCATCGCGGACAAGTGGGACATATCGGAGGAATTGGTGCGGGCCCGCGCGCACCTGGCGGCGTACCGGGACCTGGTGGACGCCCCGGAAGAGGAGCCGGTAGGGAAGCGGCTGAGCTTCCTCGGACAGGAGCTTCTACGGGAGGTCAATACCATCGGATCGAAGGCGAATGACGCGACGATCGCGCGTATCGTTGTCGAGATGAAGAACGAGCTCGAGTCGCTTCGGGAACAGAACGAGAACGTAGAATGAAGCGACTGCCGTGAGACCGGCCCCGGCGCATCTGTTCCCGGTTGTCCTCGCGGGCCCGTCGGGAGGCGGAAAGACGACGGTCCGTGGCGCGCTCCTCAGCCGCCGTTCGGATCTGCGGTTCTCGGTTTCGGCCACGACGAGGGCGGCCCGCCCGGGCGAGGTGGACGGACGAGACTACCAGTTTCTGGACCGGGCGAGTTTCGAACGCCTCATCGAGGCGGGAGAGCTTCTGGAGTGGGCGCAGGTGCACGGGGACCTGTACGGCACGCCCCGAAGCAATCTGCGAGGTGCGTGGGACGATGGGCTGCACCTGCTGCTCGACATCGACGTTCAGGGAGCGCGGCAGTTGCGCGCAGTGCAGCCGGATGCGGTGACGATCTTCCTCCTGCCGCCCAGCTACGAGCTTCTGGTGGAGCGTTTGCGGAACCGGGGCAGTGAGGATCGAAGCTCGTTTCGCAAGCGAATGCGTTCGGCGCTGGCGGAGTTGGCGGAAGTCGAGCGATTCGACTACATGGTGGTGAACGAGAACCTGGAAGATACAGTGCGCGACGTGGAGTCCGTGATCTCGGCGGAGCGCCACAGGATGAGACGGCTGACCCCGGACGTGATGCAGGTCGTCAGGGATCTCAGCGATTCTTTGAACGGGATGCTATCCGCATCCGACGAACAGGAAGCGAGAAACGTATGAAGGTATTCACTCCCGATGACCTGGTCCCGGCCGCGTCGGACAAGTACCTCGGGGTACTCGTCGCGGCCAAGTACGCGCGTGAGTTGAACGCGCTGCCGCTGGAGCGCTCGCCGTATGGCGCGGACAAGCTGACCACGATGGCCCTGGCGGCCATTTCGTCGGGTCAGTTGGAGTATCGGCTGGTGCGGAAGCGCGGAGCCGCGTCCGAGCAATGACCTCGTGGGCCGGACGCCGCGTTCTGCTGGTGGTCTCGGGAGGGATCGCCGCGTACAAGAGCGTGATGCTCGTCCGGTTGCTTCGTCGGGCCGGTGCCCGGGTTGACGTCGTGATGACATCGTCCGCCGAGAAGATGGTGGGCAGGGGCGACGTTCGAGGCACTGAGCGGGCGGCCGGTGTTCACTGATCTTTGGACGGAGCCGCTGGCCCACATCGAGCTGGGCCGGGAGGCGGATCTCGCGATCGTGGCGCCCGCCACTGCCAACATTCTTGCCCGGATGGCCCACGGGCTGGCGGATGACATGGCGACCTCGACACTCCTCGCGGCCGCGTGCCCAATCCTCGTATGCCCGGCAATGAACCTCCGCATGTGGGGGAACCCGGCGACGCGCGAGAACGTGCGCAGTCTGACTTCAAACGGAGTCCACGTCGTGGGCCCGGAGGAAGGAGAGCTCGCAGAGGGCGAGGAGGGGCCAGGGCGAATGTCCGAGCCGGAGGTCATCTTCCAGATGGCGGCTCGGCTCCTGGGCAGCGACTCCGGCCTGGCGGGGCGGAAGGTCGTGGTCACGGCTGGCCCGACGCTGGCCCCACTGGACCCGGTACGGTTCGTGGGAAACCGCTCGTCGGGTCGAATGGGTATCGCGTTGGCGTCGGCGGCCTGGACGCGAGGCGCGGAGGTCACGCTGATTGCGGGCCCGACCTTGGTGCAGCCGCCGCACGGCGCGAAGGTGGTCCGGGTCGAGACAAGTGAGGATATGGGCAGGGCGCTGGAGGCGGAGCTCGACGATGCGTCGGTATTGATCATGGCCGCGGCCGTATCCGACTTCGTCGCGGACAGGCCGGCGGCACAGAAGATCAAGAGATCCGGGGCGGAGGGGCTCGATATCCGGCTCGAAGCGGGACCGGATCTCCTGGCCACCACTCGAGAGCTGCGCGAATCCAGAGGAATCCTGACCCTCGGCTTCGCACTCGAGACCGACGACCCCATCGGAAACGCCATGAAGAAGCTGTCCGCGAAGGGTATCGATCTCATTGCCGTGAACGAGGCCGGTCGGCCCGACCGGGGCGTCGATGCCGAGACCAACCAGGTGACGCTCATCGATTCGGAGGGGGTGGTCGCGGAGCTTCCCCTGATGCCTAAGACCGAAGTCGCGGAGAGCGTTCTGGACTACCTGGAGGAACGCCTTTCGTGACCGACCCCAGGGAACACGTCGCCCGGTACCTGTGGGGCCGAGAGGTCCTGGACGAGCCCGAGTACTTCCTCGCCGGTGACCGCGGCGAGTTGCTCAAGACCTTGCGCGTCGGCCCTGGTGCGGCCTCGGCAGCGAGCGGTGGACCACCGGGCCTGGGTCAACTGTCCCGCTCCGGCAGTCGGGAAGAAATCCTCGCGATCGAGGACATGGAGACCCTCGGACAGGTGGCCGGCGCCTGCACGCGTTGCTCCCTTCACCAGACGCGAACGAAGGTCGTGTTCGCAGACGGGACGGCCGCAGCTCGCGTATTGTGTGTCGGAGAGGCGCCGGGCGCGAACGAAGATCGAACAGGCGTTCCGTTCGTGGGGCGCGCGGGACAGCTATTGGACCGGCTTCTCGTGAGTGTGGGCTTCCCGCGGAGCGAGGTGTTCATCTGTAACGTCCTCAAGTGTCGACCGCCGGGGAATCGCAATCCGCTTCCCGAGGAAATCGAGAAGTGTTCGCCCTTCATGCTCCGACAGGTCGAGCTCGTCAGCCCGGCCGTGATCATCGCTTTCGGCACCTTCGCCGCCCAGACCCTCATCGGTACGAAGGACTCTCTCCGCCACCTGCGGGGCAGGACTCACGTCTACGAAGGCTTCCCCCTGGTCGCCACGTACCATCCAGCGGCCCTGCTGAGGAATCCAGGTTGGACGCGGCCGTCGTGGCTCGACCTCCAACTGGCCAGGCGGATCGCTGACGGAGACCACGCTCCACGCACGCTGCGATCGGAGGACGAGCGCCAGGTACCTGAGGCGGGGGAGGCGCCGCAGCCGGCGCAACCACCGCCCGATCAACTGAGTTTCGGAGGCCGTGATGTCTGAGCCGTCTGTGATCTCCCTCGACAGCTCCGTCGCGGGCCGGCAGATCCCGTGGTCCGAGGAGGCAGAGATCTCCGTCCTCTCGGCCATGTTGATCGATGGAGACGCAGTGGCGCGCGCCATCGAGATGGTCGGGGACGGGTCGTTCTATCGGGAGGCCAACCGGAGGGTATTCCGGGCGATGGTGCGCCTGTACTCACGTGGCGAAGTCATCGACGTCGTCACGCTGTCGGATGAGCTCAAGTCCGCCGGAGAGCTCGAGGGTGCGGGAGGCATGGCCTACCTGGCCCGGCTCGTGGACGCCGTGCCGACCGCTGCGAACATCGAATACCACTGCCGTATTCTCAAGGACAAGTCCGTCCTCAGGCAGTTGATCGAATCGGCTACCGACATCGTGCGGGAGGCCTACGATGCGCCGGCGGGCGAAGTCGAGGACACGCTGGACCGCGCGGAGCAACGGATCTTCCAGATCGCGCAATCCTCGCAGCGCCAGGGGTTCGTCTGGATCAAGGAGATTCTGTGGCCGACGTTCGAGCGGATCGAGGAGCTGCAGAGCAGCCCGGGCTCGGTGACGGGCGTCCCCAGCGGATTCCCCGATCTGGACAACCTGACCGCCGGGTTCCAGAAGGGCGACCTGATCATCGTGGCCGGGCGACCGTCGATGGGAAAGACGGCGCTGGCGATGAACTTCGCGCAGCACGCGGCGATCGATAAGGAAGTCCCTGTCGCCGTCTTCTCGCTCGAGATGTCGAAGGAGTCGATCGTACAGCGACTCCTCTGTTCGGAGGGGCGAGTGGACGCCGGGCGGCTGCGGCGCGGCCGGCTCCAGGACGACGAGTACGCCCGGCTGGCCACGGCGGCAGGCCATTTGAACACGGCCCCCATCTGGATCGACGACACTCCCGCCATCACGGCGCTGGAGCTGCGCGCCAAGGCTCGCCGGCTTGCCTCGGAGGTGGATCTGGGACTCATCATCGTGGACTACCTCCAGCTGATGAGCGGCCCGAGCAACGTCGACAACCGGCAGCAGGAGATCAGTGCGATCTCGCGTGCCATCAAGGCCGTGGCGAAGGAGCTCAACGTACCGGTGGTGGCTCTTTCTCAGCTGTCGCGCGCGCCCGAGCAGCGGACCGACAAGCGTCCAGTGCTCGCGGATCTGCGCGAGTCGGGGGCCATCGAGCAGGACGCGGATCTCGTGCTGTTCGTGTACCGGGAAGAGGTGTATCGGCGGCCCGAGGACCTGCTCGACGATGCGGGAGAATCCATCGAGGGGAAGTCCGAGCTCATCGTCGGAAAGCAGAGGAACGGCCCCATCGGTTCCGTCGGACTCTACTTCCACAAGAACTATACGCTCTTCGAGTCGATCGCCCGTCAGTCGGATACGCACTGATCCCCGGGCGTGAGAGGATGTTGACGCTCGACCCGCAGCTGAGGGGAGAGCAGCCGTGACGACCCGCGGTTCCGGGAGATCATGAATCGAGTAAAGACCCTGTTCGTCTGCCGCTCATGTGGAGCCGAGACGCTGCGCTGGGAAGGGCGCTGTCCCACCTGCGGAGAGTGGAACTCACTGGACGAGGACGTTCGTTCTCCGGGACGCGAGACCCGAAAGACGACCTCTCACTCCAGCCGGGTGACCACCCTCGGGGCGTCAACCCGTGCCGCCAGCGACCGGGTCAAGACGGGATTTGGAGAGGTGGATCGCGTTCTGGGGGGTGGGGTCGTCCCCGGATCCGTGGTGCTCCTGGGCGGCGCCCCGGGCATCGGGAAGTCCACGCTGCTTCTGCAGATCGCGGGTAAGCTCAGGAGCTCCGGAAACGACGTGCTGTACGTGTCTGGAGAGGAGTCGGCGGAGCAGGTCGCGCTGCGGGCTGTCCGGCTCGGAGCCTCCGCGGACATCTCTTTCCTCGCGACGAACGACCTGGACGAGGCGATTCTCGCGATCCGCGCCACGCAGCCGGCGGTCGTGTGTGTGGACTCGGTTCAGACCCTCAGCTCCGCGGCCCTCGTCGCCGTGCCGGGCGGGGTCGCGCAGGTTCGCGAGGCAGCGGCGGCTCTTCAGAGGGAGGTCAAGGGCTCGGGAGCCACCTGCTTCCTGGTCGGGCACGTCACCAAGGGCGGCGCTCTGGCGGGTCCGCGCACGCTGGAGCACCTGGTCGATGTCGTGCTTCGTTTCGAGGGCCAGCGTTCGGGCGACCACCGGATCCTCCGGGGATCGAAGAACCGGTTTGGAAGCGTTGAGGAGTTGGCGGCCTTCCGGATGGAGACCGGGGGGTTGGTGCCGGTCGCCGATCCTTCCTCGCTGTTCGTCACCCAGGACGGGATGGAGAGTTCGGGGTCCGCAGTTGCCATACCCATGCACGGCAGCCGGCCCGTTCTCGCCGAGGTGCAGGCGCTCGTGGCTCGCGCCCGGTTCAGCACGCCGCAGCGGGTGTGTACGGGATTCCCGCCCCGGCGCCTGGCCATACTTCTGGCCGTGCTGGAGAAGAAGGCGGGCGTGGCCCTGGGAGACCAGGACGTATTCCTCAACGTCGTGGGGGGACTCCGGGTGGCGGATCCTGCGGCTGACCTCGCCGTCGTCGCGGCACTCCTGTCTGCGGGAGCCGATCGCCCGTTCGAGCCAGGCACGGCATTCTTCGGCGAGGTGGGCCTGGGCGGTGAAGTGAGGTCCGTGTCCCGGGCCGAGGCGAGACTGCGCGCCGCGGCGGCGTCCCCGATTCGGTCGGTCATCGTTCCCGCAGGCCTCGAGGCGGATGCCGAGGGAAGGCGGGTTCGGGTGCGCCTCGTGCGTCATGTTCGGGAATTGGGCCCGCTGATGACCGCCGGAAGTGGGCAGCCATGACGGTCGCGGCGGTCGTCGTGGCGGGGGGACGCGGAGAGCGCCTCGGGGCGCCCAAGCAGTTTCTTCCGCTCGGCGGCGTTCCCCTGATCATGTGGAGCGTCCGGGCTTTTGCGGATCACCCGGACGTGAGGGAGGTGGTGGTCGTCCTGCCACCCGGTACGGAAGAGGCCCCCGGGTGGTTGACCGGAGAGAGAGTGTCCTGGTGCGCCGGTGGGGCCACGCGCCGGGAGAGCGCCGGTGCGGGCGTCGGTTCTGTCTCCCGGGGAGCCTCGATCATCCTCGTCCACGACGCGGCGCGACCGTTCGTGACCCCGGCCCTGATCGACCGGGTCGTCAGCGCGGCGGCGGGCTCGGGCGCGGCCCTGCCGGTCCTTCCCGTTGCGGACACGATCAAGCGGACCGGGGCGGGCCGCGTGCTGGAGACGCTCGAGCGGGAGTCACTCGGGCGGGCACAGACGCCGCAGGGGTTCGAGGCGGGTCTGATTCGGCGGCTTCATTCCGATGCGCAGCGAGCCGGCTGGAACGTCTCAGACGACTCGGCCCTGGCCGAGCGGGCAGGAATCGAGGTGGTGCCGGTCGCGGGCGAGCCCGGCAACTTGAAGATCACGACCGCGGCAGATATGGCCTTTGCGGAGTGGCTTGTCGACTCGGGCCGGGTGTCCGCCGCGGACGGCCCCCAATAGGCCGTGGCGACCTACGAGAGGGTGCGCACCACGGACCCGGCGACCCGGGACACCGCCGTCACGCGAGCCGTGGAGGTTCTCGCGGCCGGCGGGCTGCTGGCACACCCTACCGAGACCGTGTACGGGATCGGAGGCGCCGTCAGCCCCGAAATCGACCGCTGTGCCGCGCGCCTGAAGGGACGGGATGCGGACCGGTATCCGCTTCTCCGCATCGCCTCGGATCGGTCGGCACTGCTGGCGGCGTTTCCAGGTCTCGAATGGACGGACGCGGCCTCCGTTTTGGCCGATCACTACTGGCCGGGCCCGTTGACCCTCATCCTTGACGACGCCTCGGGTTCGACGGTGGCCGTGAGAGTAGAGGCGCACCCGGTCACACGGATGATCCTCTCTGCGTGGGGAGCCCCAATCGGATCGACCAGCCTCAACGTTACTGGCACGCCGCCTGCCGCGAAGCTCTCGGCGGCGCGCCTGTGCCTGGAGCGAATGCCGGACGCAGGAGTGACCACCTTGCTCGTGGAGGCGGGCGACCTCCGGGGAGAGCCGGCGTCCACGCTCGTATCTTTCGCGTCCGGCCGTCCACGCGTCGTTCGAGAGGGCTCGATCACCGCGGAGGAGGTGCTGCGTTGCGTGCGCTAGAGCATGGACCGGTGACCTCCGTGCTGTTTGTATGCACGGGTAATACGTGCCGCAGCCCGCTCGCCGAAGCGCTCGCACGCCGGGAGATCCAGCACCGGCAGCTCGCGATCGAGGTTTCGTCCGCCGGGACACTGGCCGCGGCAGGGTTTCCGGCGTCCGGTGGATCACAGATGGCGGCGTCCAGGCGCGGCGCGGATCTCACGCATCACCGATCTCGATCGCTCGACGAGTCGGTGATGGATGCGGACCTCGTCGTGGCCATGACCCCGGGGCATCTGGCGGACCTGCGAAGGGGTCATGGGCGGGAGATCGCGGTCGCCCTGGCTACCGAGTTCCTGCCGGAGGATCATCCGGCACGCGGGATGCCCGTGGCCGATCCGTTCGGCGGAAGCGAAGAGGAATACGAGCGGGTTGCGGATCTGCTCGAGGAGTGCGTTGCCGGCCTGCTCCTTTGGGTCCAGGCGTCGTGACGGGTCGCAGGTTCGGTCTCCTGGGGGATCCGGTCTCCCACTCCCTCTCGCCCCGGTTGTATCGGGCTGCGTTCGACTACCTGGGGGTTCCGGCCGTCTACGAGACCATCCGGGTGGCGGCTGGAGACCGGGCGGATCTCGAAGCTCGCCTCAGCGACCTGGCGGCCACGGGCGGGGGCAACGTCACCGTGCCCCACAAAGAGCTCGCGGCCGAGCTGGTTGACCGGCGGTCGGCCGTCGTAGACGAGACCCGCGCTTGCAACTGCTTCTGGCTCGACGCAGACGGTCGGCTCGTGGGGGACAACACCGACGTCGCCGGTTTTCTCGCTGCCGCGGGCGAGATTGACGGTCCGAGACTGCAGGGCGCCGATATCCTCCTGCTCGGTGCGGGTGGGGCGGCCCGTGCCGTAGCGGTTGCCTGCGCGTCGGCGGGCGCGGCCTCACTCGGCGTCTGCAACCGGTCCCCGGGGCGGGCGCGGAGCCTGATCGAAGACCTGGGCCTCGGGGAAGTCGCCAGCCTTCATTCGCCGGAATCCGAGCGAGCGCAGTCCTGGGACCTGGTGATCAACGCCACGAGCGTCGGCCTGCGCCCGGGGGATCCTCTCCCGTTGATGCTCGACGCCCAGAGACACCGGTTTGCGTTCGACCTGGTGTACGGGCCCGGCGGTACGACCTGGACGCGCCACGCGGCGGATGCAGGCATCCAATCGGTCGACGGCCTTACCATGCTCGTAGCCCAGGCCGTGGAAAGCCTCTCACGGTGGTTCGGGGAGCTTGCCGACGTGGGCGGCATCACGCGGTTCATGCGCCGCGCGGTGACCTGACCGGGGTGCCTGTCCTCCGCCCAATGCTGCGACTGCTGGATGCCGTGCTTCCACCGGGCTGTGCGGTGTGCGGCGTCGCGGTGGAGCCCGATCCCCCGATCTGTTCCCTGTGTGCCGCGAGGGTCCATCCCATTCCCCCTCCCGTATGCACACGCTGCGGTCTCACCCGGGCCGTTCCGGGCCACGGGACGGATACCTGCTCGGACTGTCTGTCGTGGCCTGCCGCTCTCGGCCGGGCGCGTTCCGCCTCCCTGCACCGGGGGCCGGCCGCGGACCTGGTGCGGGGGCTCAAGTACCGCGGCTGGACCGCCCTGGCCGACTACATGGGCGGTCTCATGGTACCAGCGGCGCATGCGCTCGGGCCGGCGAATGGTCCCATTCTGGTCCCGGTGCCGCTGGCCCGGTCCCGGTTACGGGAGCGGGGGTTCAACCAGGCGGAGCTGCTGGCCCGCGCGGTGTCACACCATGTCGGCTGGCCGGTTCGTCCACTCCTGCGGCGACGCGAAGGCGGGGGTGCTCTGGCTGGCTTGGGCCGAGAGGAGCGAGCTCGGATCTCATCCGGCGCGTTCGAGCCGGCTCGGCCCGTCGGGACCCGAGGGTCACCGGCGCGTCGTGTCGTGCTGGTGGACGACGTGGTGACCACGGGGGCCACGGCGGCCGCTTGTGCGGAGGCGCTGTCACGCACCGGCATGGGGTCCGTGAACGTGCTCAGTTTCGCGCGCACTGACCCGCTGGGCAGCGAGTCCTGAGAGGAGCCGCGGAAGGGGTTGTGCGGGGCGCTGCCTTCGTGCAACCTATGCACTCCTCGAGCTTCGGAACCTCAGACGGGAGTCATTCATATGTCGGTCAAGATCGCGATCAACGGTTTCGGTCGAATCGGACGCAACATCCTTCGATCGGCCCTTCAGCAGGGAATGGGCGAGCTGGATCTCGTCGCCATCAACGACCTCACCGATGCGGCCACGCTGGGGCACCTGTTCAAGTACGACTCGGTGCACGGCGTGTATGAAGGGGATGTCCAGGTAGACGGTAACGCGCTGGTGATCGATGGCGAGCGCTTCGACGTTCTCTCGGAGCGAAATCCAGAGGAGCTTCCGTGGGCCGAGCTCGGTGTGGACATCGTGTTCGAGGCCACGGGGCTGTTTCGCAAGCGGGCCGACGCGAACAAGCACCTGGAAGCTGGAGCCAGGAAGGTCGTGATCACGGCGCCGGCGCCCGATCCCGATGTGAGCCTGGTTCTCGGAGTCAACACCGATGACTACGACCCGGCCATCCACGACATCATCTCAAACGCCAGCTGCACCACGAACTGCGTCGCGCCGGCGGTCAAGGTGCTTGTCGACAGCTTCGGTTTCGAGCGTGGGCTGATGACGACGGTCCACAGCTACACGAACGATCAGCGAATCCTCGACCTCCCGCACAAGGACCTCCGGCGGGCACGCGCTGCCGCGGTGTCGATCATCCCGACGACCACAGGCGCCGCCAAGGCCACGGGCCTGGTGATCCCGGCCGTGAAGGGCAAGATCGACGGAATGGCGATGCGGGTTCCCACCCCCAACGTGTCGATCGTGGACCTGGTGGCCACCGTCGGCCGCGACACGACGGTCGAGGAAGTGAACGCGGCCTACAAGTCGGCGGCCGAGGGCAGCCTGGCGGGGATCCTCGCCTACGAGGAACAGCCGCTCGTGTCGATCGACTACGTCGGGAATCCATACAGCTCGACGATCGACGCGCTGTCCACTTCGGTTGTCGATGGCCGGCTGGTCAAGGTCATCTCGTGGTACGACAACGAGTGGGCCTACTCGGTGCGCTGCGTCGACCTGGCCCGCCTGATCGGCGCGAGCCTCTGAACGGGAGGCTCAGGTGAAACGCAGGGATGTGACCAGCTTGGCTCCCACGCTGGACGGGAGCCGGGTCTTGATGCGCGTGGACTACAACGTTCCTCTCAATCCGGACGGGTCGGTCTCGGATACTGCTCGGATCGAGGCGACCCTTCCCACGTTGAGGGCGATCCTGGACCGGGGCGGTCGCCCCGTGCTGCTCTCTCACCTCGGCCGTCCCAAGGGCGCGGTCGTACCGTCGATGTCCCTGGCGCCGGTCGCTCCGATCCTGGCGGACGGGCTCGGAGCGGTCGTCCGATTCGTCCCTTCGACGGACACGGATGAAGCGCTGGCGGCCAGCAAGGACCTGTTGCCGGGTGAGGTGCTGCTTCTCGAGAACACCCGGTTTCTGCCCGGAGAGACGAAGAACGACCCGGACCTCGCCGCAAAGCTCGCGCGGCTCGGGGATCTGTTCGTGAACGACGCGTTTGGAAGCACGCATCGGGCGCATGCCTCGGTGGTGGGGGTGGCCGACTACCTTCAGCCCGCGGTGGCCGGTCGGCTGGTCGCCAGGGAGATCGACGCTCTCTCCGGCATCCGGGAGGGATGCGAGACCCCCTTCGTCGTGATCCTGGGAGGGGCGAAGATCGGGGACAAGATCGGGCTGCTCGAGACGTTCTTGCGGCTGGCCGATGTCATCCTGATCGGCGGTGCCATGGCCAACACGTTCCTTCGGGCCCGCGGGCTGAACACCGGACAGTCTATGGTCGAGGCCGCTGCGGTAGAGGTTGCGGCACGCTTCCTCGATATCGGCGGTGACAAGCTCCGGTTGCCTTCCGACCTGGTCGTGGCCGAGCCGGGTGCTGCGGATGCGAGCGACGCGCGAATAGTGGATGCCGCAGACATACCGACGGATCTCGCGGCGCTGGACATCGGGCCCGCCACGCGCGAAGCGTATGCCTCGGTCGTACGCGATGCGAAGACGGTGTTCTGGAACGGTCCCATGGGCCTCTTCGAGAAGAGTGGATTCGAGGGCGGCACCGTAGCCGTGGCCCGTGCGGTAGCGGAGTGCACCGCCGCGGGCGGCTTCACGGTGATCGGCGGAGGAGACTCGGCGGCGGCGGTCCGGCAGGCCGGCCTCGATGACTCCGTGTCGCACGTGTCGACGGGTGGCGGCGCCTCGCTGGAGTACCTGGCCCAGGGGACGCTCCCCGGACTCGAAGCCCTGGATCCCGCGTGAGGAATCATGTCCGAAATCGATAAGCCGTTCTTCGCCGCGAACTGGAAGATGCATCTCGGCCCGGTCGAGACCCGCGACTTCGTCCGCCGATTCCGCGAGCTGCACCCGCCACGGGAGGGAGGGCGGGTGGTGTTCTTCCCTCCGGCTCTCAGCGTGGCCGCCTTCAGGAGCGCGGCGGAAGGTCGACCGGACCTGGAAGTGGGAGTTCAGGACGTGCACCAGGACGCCGCCGGGGCGCACACCGGATCCGTTTCGGCGGCGATGGCGGCGCAGGCGGGCGCCGGCTGGGGACTCGCGGGGCACTCGGAGCGACGCAGGGAGTTCGGCGACGGCGATGGCCTCGTGACCGCCAAGGTGAGTCGCCTGCTGGAAGCGGGGGTGAGACCGATACTGTGCGTTGGCGAGACCCTGGAGGAGCGGGAGAGCGGGCGGCTGGAAGAGATCCTCGCCCGGCAGATCGGAGCGGTTCTGGACACCGTCGATTCCGCTGACCTCGTATACGCGTACGAGCCCGTGTGGGCGATCGGCACCGGCCGGACGGCCTCGCCGGACGACGCGGCACAAGCGCACGCCATCGTGAGGAGTGAGATCGAGGCTCAGGGTGGCTCGGTGCGCGCGCCGATCCTGTACGGGGGAAGCGTGAAGCCTGCGAGTATCGAGGAGCTGCTGGCGGCACCGGGAGTGGACGGAGTCCTCGTGGGCGGGGCGAGTCTCGATCCCGAGAGCTTCGCGGCGATCTGCGCCGCCGGCTGAGGATCGCCGGGCCGGCGTTGACGGAACTCCGGCCCGCGTCTAGTTTCGGCGCCGGTGCGGGCCATGCTCCGGGGCCCGCGCCTTTTTTGTCATTCGAGGAAGAGGTCTGATGTTCAATCTACTGGTTGCGGTGATCAGCGTGGTGGCGATCCTGCTCATCCTGATCATCCTCCTTCAGTCGGGGAAGGGCGGAGGTCTCGCGGCCGAGTTCGGTGGCGCCTCGTCCTCCACGGACTCGTTCATGGGTGGGCGACAAGCGGCCAATTTTCTGACGCGAGCCACCTGGGTCGGCGGCGGTGTCTATCTCCTGCTCGCCCTGTTGCTGGCCGTGCTGTCGGCTCGGCAATCGGCTACGCCCGAGTCCGTTCTCCGCACGGAGTTCGGTCAACCTGCGGCGCCGCCCAGCTCCATTCTGGAGACGGAGGGGCAGGAGCCTCAGGCGAATCCGGTGCCCGTGCAGACGCCCGAGGGACAGGGATCCGGAACGGACGACCCGCCGGACGGCGAGTAGCTCGGGGCCGTCAGGACCCCGCCGGAGGCGCGGGGTCCGGAGCAAACGGAGCATCCGGAGGCAGGTCCAGGTAGTCGAGGAAGTGACCTGCGTCCACCTGCTCTCCAAACCAGGCCTCGAAACCCGATGTGGTGAGATCTCCCGGCGCCGTCCCGGCCTTCGCGGTGCTCGTGGCCAGGAAGTTCGCGTACTCGTTCTTCGGGTGATCCGCGTGGCCGCGCACCCACCTCCACTCCACCTGGTGCCGGGACGCGACCTCGACGAGCTCGCGCCACAGCCCGAGGTTCTCGATGGGGCCGCCCTTTCTCCGCCAGCCACGGCGCGCCCAGCCGTGTACCCACTCCTTCATGCCCCGGACCAGGTACTGACTGTCGGACGTGAACACGACGTCACACGGCTTACGGAGGGCGGAAAGCCCTAGGATGCCTGACATCAGCGCCATGCGGTTGTTGGTCGTGTCCGGGTCGAACGCGGCGAAGTCCCTTCGATACCACCCCTTCCGCGCATCGAATCGCTCGAGCAGGCCGGCGGCGGCCCCGGGCCGGGGAGCGTCCTGGCGCTGGTTGCCGAGACACGATTCGTCGGCGTAGATATACACGAGCTGGCGTGGCATGGTGCTCCACATTCGGTGACGGTAACTGGCGACCTCCAATTGGACTCTCACGTGACACTCACGCAAGATCTCGACGGCTACCTGCTTCTTGAGGACGGCCGCTCCTGGCCGGGGACGCTGGCCGGAGCCCGGATGGAGGCGACCGGCGAGGTCGTCTTCACGACCAATCTCACCGGATACCAGGAGGTGCTCACCGACCCCTCGTTTGCCGGGCAGATCGTCGTCATGACGGCCCCGATGATCGGCAACTACGGCGTCAACCCCGGCGACGCGCAGGCGGACAGGCCCTGGGTGTCCGGCTTCGTGGTCCGGGAGCTATCGAGAATGACCACGGGCTGGCGGGCGCTGGGATCGTTGGAGGACTATCTGGCTCGCAATCAGATCGTGGTGTTGGCCGGGGCCGATACGAGAGCCATCACGAGGCACGTACGGGAGCGCGGCGCGATGCGCTCGATGATCGTGCCCGCGGACGTCCCCAGCGACGATGCGCTGGCGCGGCTGCTCGATGCGCCGGGTATGGAGGGGCTCGACCTGGCCACCATGGTATCTACTCCCGAAGCCTACGAGGTTCCCGCGCACGGGCCGGAGAAGGGCACCGTGGTCTGCCTGGATTACGGCGTGAAGCGGCGGAGCCTCGAGTTGATCGCGGCCGCGGGCTACCGAGTCGAGGTTCTGCCTTCGACGGCCGAGCTGGAGGACATCCTGCAGCGCAGCCCGGATGGAGTCTTCGTCTCCAACGGACCCGGTGATCCGGCCGCCGTGCCCGCTGCCGCGGATGTGATACGCGCGGTGAGTGATGCCGGCCTCCCGGTGTTCGGCATCTGCCTCGGGTGCCAGTTGATCGCCCGGGCAT